>Ga0182024_10004530_pt1 | contig 31890 bp, 18 predicted proteins | sample P32metaG_FD_120480 | JGI IMG/M metagenome (GOLD analysis project Ga0182024, IMG submission 120480) | Permafrost microbial communities from Stordalen Mire, Sweden - P3-2 metaG (Illumina Assembly) | ecosystem: Environmental > Terrestrial > Soil > Wetlands > Permafrost | place: Sweden: Stordalen...
ATCTGCCTTCTGTCTCCATCACTCCTCCTGGAAACAGAAAAAACCGACGACAAGCAAAAACGAGTATCAATCCTGATCCCGCATCTACTCAGACAACATCATCGTTCATGCGATTGCCCTGGGCGGGACCGCCGCCCAGGCACTTTGAAGATATGCAGGCTGCTAGAATCCACTGGGTGAGCACCGAACGCACAGATCTGGCAACCGCCCTTGGCAAAACCGCCCTCCTTTCGAGCCTTTCTCAGGCCGAGCTGCAAACTCTCGCCACGCGAACGGTGCGCAAACTGTTCGGCGCGGGCGAGCTGTTGTTCTCGGAAGGTGAGCCATGCAGTGGCTTGCATATTGTTGCGCGCGGCAAAGTCCGCATCTTCAAAACCTCCGTGAATGGCCGCGAACAGGTGCTCGCCATCAACGTTCCAGGTGAGTCCGTTGCCGAATTGCCAGTCTTCGACGGAGGTCCCTTCCCAGCATCGGCTTCCGCCGTTGAAGAGGTAGAAATCGCCTTCATTTCGAGGCGCGACTTCCAGGCCTACTGCCTCGAGCACCCCGAAGTCGCGCTTAAGGTGCTAACCGTCGTCGGGGCCAGGCTTCGCCGTCTGGTGGGGATCATTGAGGAACTATCCTTCACAACCATTCGCCAGCGGTTGATTTCGGTGCTGCTCCAGTTAGCTCAGAGCGAAGGCAAAAAAACCGAACGTGGAGTCGAGTTTCAGCTCCCGGCAACCCATCAGGAACTTGCCAATCAACTCGGAACCGTGCGCGAATTGATCTCTCGCAACCTCATGCGCTTGCAGGCCGAGAACCTTGTGGACGTGGACGCGCGGCAGATCGTCGTGAAGGACATGAAAGGCTTGAGCGCCCTTCTCGACACAACGTCATAGGCAATTGAACTCCACTTGACACAAGTTAGTGCCAAGCGCCTACTCCGCGTTCGTTAGCTCGTCTTTCGGATGCATCCAGGTATACGTTGAGCCCAGCCACGAGCGGCTCGAACCGGATTCCGGGATATGAGGAATCAAAGCCCATAAGCCAATGAGCGCCAGCCCAACCAGATTTGGAAAGAGTAAAGGGGCCATCGGCGGCGCGCCATTCACGAGCTTGTCGAAGATGTTATGGCCTGGTTCGACAAGGTTCGCACGCATGTGGAACCAGAATCCCAGTACGCCGACAAGCGCCTGCCCCAACATGACCACGAGGCAAAGATCGAGGAAGCGGCGCGTAACCGTCAGTAGCAGCGGGATGATCAGGAATCCTGTTGCAAAAGCCGACGAAATTACAGGAATCCATTCCGTTCGCGCGAAGAATCCATTTGAAGCGTGATCCGTAAGCGATAGTACGAAGTTGCCAAAGAATCCTCCCAGCGCGAGCAGGATCACCCAGCGTGCCCATTCCATGCTGCGAGCCGTCACCATGCGGTTCATCAGCAGCAAAAAACCAAGCCCCGAATAGGCGAGTGGCGCTGCAAAAGGCGCTGCATACGTGAGGCTCTTCAGCGTTCGATCGAGAAAGAATCGGCTCTCCAGGTGATAGAGCACGCCCCCGAGACCCACCAGGACTGAAAGCCAGCCTACCGCGTAGCCGACATCGCGCCATGGCGCCTCAATGTCCCATATCCAACGCAGGGCCAGAACAAGCGCTAATACCACCGGTGCGCCCATCGAAAAGTACAACGGAATGTACTCGGCTGCTTTCTGAAAATGATTCACCGAATGTGCAATGAAGATGTCTGCTGCGAGGATCGCCAGATTGACGGTAACGAACAGCTCTACCCAAAGCTGCGAATCGTGAACCCAGTGCCAGCGCGGGTCGGCGACGATCCTCTGCACTGAAGAGACCAGTTTACTTATGCGCATGGTCTCTCCGCAGTTCCTCGGCATCGTGCTGCAACTCGACCGTCTTTAACAGCAACTCATAATTGCCATGCCACTGAACAAAGTCGGCTCCGCCCATAAAGGCGCCGTGCTTCGACGTCCGGCCATCGTAGTGCCAGAGATTGAAGTAAGTGAAGTCAATGGGATGACTGAACGGCGGGCCAGTGAGCGTGCCGTCTTTGTGAAGGCCATCCATGATGTCCTTGGCGGCGAGAACCTTCGCATTGGTGCTATTGATGACCTGTTCGCCCTGCGTGTAGACGCGGTCGACAAGAGCCTGCGTATGGCACTGCGTGCAGACCTGCTTCATGTTGATCTGCGCTTGCAGATAGTTAGGACGATGGGTAGTCACTGCGTCTGCCAGGTACCAGCCCAGCCGGTCAGACGGGTTATGCGTAACCTTCAGCCCATTAATACCGCTCATGTGGCAGGTGGCGCAGGTGGGCACAAACATGTCGCGAGTCGTAAGCGTGCGCGGATCGGCGTCAAGATTCAGAAGGTTTCTCTGGGCCGCAAACATCACGCCATGTTTTGACTCGTTATAGATCTCCATCTGCGAGTGGTCGGGCCCCATGTGGCATTGACCGCACGTGGTGGGCAGGCGGGCAAGCGCGACTGAACTGGTATGGCGTGAATGGCATTCGGTACAGCTGCCAATCGTGCCGTCGTCATTGGGCTTTCCAATTGCGTGGCACTGCTCGCAGCCGGACGTGATAGCCGGATGCCCCTCGGGAAGAGTCAGAGGGTTAGGCGGGCGCTTGGTGCCTCCTGGCTGGAACTGTTCGCTGAAGGCTACCTGTTCCGCGCTCAATCCCTTTTCCCCATGCACTGCCGCCCAACTAGGCGCTGCATGACGGCTGCGCAAAAACTCCTGATAAATGCCTTCGTGGCACGAGCGGCAGTTGCCTGCGGTTAGGTGCGCACTGATGACAAATCCGTGGTGATCGACTTTTTGTTGGCCGGGGCCGGGCTGGTGGCAGTCAAGGCAGTTCACCCCCTTCTTGGCATGGGCGCTCATCTCGTATTCGTGTACTACGGAGTACTGGAGGCGCGCATGGCACTCCGCGCACTTGCCCGATGCGCGGACAAAGTCTGCCGTCGGCTGCGAAGTTTCAACGCTCGGCCGCTGCCGATTGATCAGGAAGGCAGACAGTATGAGCGCAAATGCGATGACGACAGCGAGGAACACGGAACGAAACGACATGCGGTCGAACCCCCTTGGAAATGTGCGTGTGTGAACTGTTCTGGAGGCTTTCCTCCGCGCGCAGGACGGACAGTGCCAACTTTATCAGGCTGACCAGACCATCCGCATCGGCGCCATTTGAACCAGAAACTAACTGCCCGCAGAATAAGTGAAAATCTGCCTGCTTCATGTGACTTAAGTCCCTGCAACCTGAAACGCTCGACGCTACCTTGGTTGTAGCGGCGCCGTTTGCGTCGGTCGTCGAAGAGACAACACGTTCATAAGCATCAATTGAGTGACCAAAGTCGCTGCCTTTAACATCGTCGTTCCTCTAACTTGGAATTCAAGGAGATCGTCATGACCACTACCGCTCAGACCGTTCGCGAGATTGCGCTGGAACAGCCCTCCTCGATTCGTGTCTTCGAAAAGTTCGGAATTGATTACTGCTGCGGCGGCCGCAAGCCGCTTGCCGAAGCCTGCACCGCTGGAAATCTTGAAGTGGATGCAGTCATTGCCGCGCTCGAACTCGCAGCGCAATCGCTCACTTCGATCGCTACGGATTGGGTAGGGGAATCGCTCGAACGCCTGAGCGACCACATTGTCGCCACTCATCACTCGTACGTGAAAGCGGAATTGCCGAGGCTAGCCATTCTCGCGCAGAAAGTCGTAGACCGTCACGGACCCACTACGCCCGAATTGCCGGTGATTCAAGCAACTCTGGCGAAATTGGACGAAGAGTTGACCCAACATCTGGCCAAGGAAGAGGCGATACTTTTTCCGTACATCGTCCTTCTGGAACGTGCCTCGTTAAACGCCGGCGCGAGACCTCATGGATGCTTTGACTCCGTTGCCAGCCCCATCGCAATGATGACCCAGGAGCACGATGCGGCTGGAGCGCTGCTCGCCGTGATTCGCCGTTTGAGCCATAACTTCACTACGCCCGACGGTGCTTGCCCCACATATCACGCATTTTATGACGGCCTCAGGGATTTCGAGCAGGATCTCCACCAGCATATACACCTGGAGAACAATATCTTGTTCCCTCGCGCAATCGAGTTGGAGGCATCCAGCTCCTGATCTGGAAGACAACTCTCAGAAACCGATATCAATCGAATGGTTGCGTCGTATTATGGAGATTGAGCGCAAGGTCGATTGCGGTGCAAACTGAGCGCAAAATATACCTAGATTGCATCCAGTTTCGTGGGATGTATAGCGCCAAAAGACACTCCGTGAGTTTTTTGGAATGTATGGTGGGGACGACGGGGCTCGAGCCCGCGACCTCTGCCGTGAGAGCTCCGTTCACAGGTTTTTAACGACTTACAAACCTGTGGGGAACGCCCAGGACCTCTAATGTCATGGAAGACCGGGTCGTTGTGGATGGGATTGTGGATCAGAAACGGTCCTTTACTTCTCTCTTACACATAGATCACAGACCAATCACGCCACAATGCCAAGTCGGTCGCAACATCCGCTTCTCAGGTAAGATCGAAGAAGAACAAATGAGCGCCGACCACAGCGATAAGCCAAGGGTTTTCCCCCAGGAAGCCGCATCTGACAATGAGCGGCTCGTCCGGGCCATCGCGGAAGGAGATCGCGAAGCGGAGCGTGAGTTTGCGCTTCGCTACCTGCGGCCCGTCCGAGCGATGCTGTTGGCTCGTTTGCGAAACCCGGATCTTGCCGCCGATCTCCAGCAGGAAGTCATGATACAGGCCATCTGTGAGCTGCGTCGCGGCCACTTGCGCGAGCCAGCAAAGCTGACGGCGTTTGTCATCGGAATCGCCCGCAACCTGTTGAATAGTCACTATCGCGCCGCAGCCCGTCAGCCGCAATCGCTCGATCTCCCCAACGATATTCCGGACCTTTCGTCCCCTTCGGATCAGGCAGAAGAAGTGGAGAGAGAAAAGCAGGCGATGCACGCTATCTCCAGCCTTGCCCCGCTCGACAAAACCATCCTGCAGATGACTCTGCTCGATGGGCTCAAGCCGGGCATCATTGCCCAGCGGCTACGCATGAAGCCGGAGGTGGTGCGGCAGCGGAAACTTCGGGCAACTCGCCAGGTAATAGATTTTGTCAGGTGTCAGTCACAAACGGGTTCCACAATCCACTTGATTAGCGGACAAGAACTATGACGAACTGCACAGGAGCACCGGCTGAACAGTGGCTTGAGTCCTACCTGCAGGGCAACTTGCCTGAGGCTGAGGCCGCTGAGTTCGAGGAGCACTATTTCGGTTGTCCCGTATGCCTTGCTCAGGTAGAGGCTCTTCAGGCCGTCACGCTCAAGCTGGCGAGTCAACCCCGGACGAAACACAAAGCGCTGATTTCATGGCCAGCCCGCGCGGGCGCAATCGGGGCTATCGCCGCATTATTGGTTCTCGGCTTTCTCGGATTTCAGGCCCTGCACAAGGCTCCGCCGACGACTGTCGCTACTGGCCCGGTGGTCACTGCGCCGCCGTCTTCTCCGTCCTTGCATCCCGCGCCGCCGTCTTTAGCATCCACTGCCGCTTCAAAGTTGGCCGACCTGACGCTGCCTGCGTTTATCGCTCCCAACCTACGCGGAGAGAGCCAGGATGCCAGCTTTGAAGCGGGAATGAAGGACTATGCTGCCGGAAACTGCCGCGGCGCAATTGCGAGCCTTGAGCAGGTTCCAGCCGAGAGTATCGCGACGCGCGCCGCGGAGTTCTACTCCGGCGTCTGCCACATGCATGTGGGTAATTTTGCTGGAGCCGCCGTGCTGCTCCGCAGAGTTGCCGGCGCCGGGGATTCGCCCCAGCAGGAGGTCGCACTCTATGAGTTGGCGCAGATCGCCCTTGCCGATAACGACCTCGCTACTGCCCACAAATATCTTCTCCACGTGACTTCGCTTCGAGGAGACCTGGAAGAGAAGGCGCGGGAGCAAGACCACAGGATCACAGTGCTGATTGGCCAGGATAGTCAGGCTCCCGGGAAGGACCCGGAAGGGAAGTAGCAACCAACGATTACATATTTGACCTGCTAAGAGGCGCGATCTCCTCTTCAGAGCTCTGTCAACGGCCGAGGCGCTTGCTTACAATCTATTCATGGTGAATACTGAGTGACCGCATGCGTTTGTGAGAAAAGAGATTCCGTAGTGTGCTATTTTGAGCACTGGCGATTCAGACTAATTCCCCTAACTGGAGGCAAACCTGCGATATACAAACATGCGATACATTGCAGCGGTGGTGATCTCTGCAATAGTTTTGACAACGGGTTTGCCCCGAGCAGCGGAGTCGCAAGCTCAGGCGTCGAATGCTAAATCGGATATCGGAGACAGAGCCTCAATCGAGAAGGCACGCGAGAAATTGAAGATGGCGGAGGCTGTGCATCCCGAGGGCAGTCTTGAAGTCTTTGTGGCGATTAATGATCTGGTCTATGCAATGAAGATGCACGAGCAGGTGAATGCAGAGAGCTTTGCACTGGTTGAGAGGGAATTGATGCTGGCGCAAAAGTTTGACGGGCCGGAGGGCTTGAATGTTGCAGATGCCTGGATACAGAAATCGGATTTGTTGAGCTATAGCAGCAAAAATGCAGAGGCCCGGCCAATTGTTGAAAATGCATTGGAGATTATCAGGAAGAAATTTTCCGATCGACCCGAATTGCCACTGGCTGCCAGATTATTGCTGCACATTTGCTTGAGATTGGGCGATTTCCAGTGCGGACTTCGCGCAGCTGACGAGTCGATTGATGCGATACGAAAGGGGGACGGCGACGCATCTTCGCTGTCTCTGACGCTCTCGCAACGAGCTGAGCTCAAGTACTTTCTCAAGGATCTGGACGGGGCGGTCTCTGATATTGAAGAAGCTCTGGCGATTGCCTACAAGAACAATACAAGTGATTTCGGTCTGGGCGTGCTTGAACGCAATTTGGCAGACATGGATATCCGGGCGCAGAAGTTTGATCAGGCGATGCCGCATCTAGTTCGCGCAAGGGAGTTGATTACGAAGGCGCAGGGTGCGGAGAGCCCGGAACTGAAGACGATTGATGGATTAGAGGCGAATCTGTTCACGCGTACCGGACAATTTGAGAAAGCGTGGAATAGTTATCTGAGTGCTTTGGGGAACAAGAACGATAGTCCAGACAATTTAACTGCGTACCGGGCGGCTTTGGCTCGATCCTATGCTGCTGGCGGAAAATTGAACGAGGCGGTTGAGCAGGGGTTGCAGGTTGAAAAGACCGGGCGTGAGACATTTGTTCTTGAGGCCCGGAGCCTGCCGGAACGTGAGGCGCTCGCCTATAACAGTCATCGTGCCAAGGGCCTGGATGTTGCGCTCTCGGTTCTGGGGCGTCATCCCGAGATGCCCTCAGCCGCCATCTATCAAGAAATGGTTCGCTCGCGCGCGTTGGTGGCCGACGAGATGGCGCGACGTCAGAAGAATCTGAATGCAAACAATGACACAGAGGTAACGCGCTTGCTTGGAGATATGGATAAGGCGCGGGCAGATCTACTGGCTCTGGAAAAGGCTACGCCTGATCAACAGCAGACGGGCAATGCGGTGGTTGAGGCAACCAGCCGCATGGAGAAGATCGAGCGCGAACTGGCCGAGCGTAGCGCCGCTGCTCGCGATGATGAGCAAGCGACCGCCGTGCGCCCGGAAGATCTGCGCCAAAACCTGCCTGCTCATTCCGCCCTTATTTCGTATGTGCTCTACCAGCGTCTATCAGTCGAGAAGGTTGACCCCACAATCACCAGAACTCCCGCCTACATGGCGTTTGTCCTGCGTCCCGGTTCCGATCATATCGGCGTCTTCGACATGGGCGATGCCGCGCCGTTGGACGAGTTGGTGCGCAAGGCGCGCGCGACTGCCGATGCCGAAGCGCATGGCGGTGGGCTGGGTTCGACGCGCAACGAGCGTGCTTACCGCGAGGCTGGCTTGGCCATTCGCCAGCGCATCTGGGATCCGCTCAAGAAAGAGATCGGCGACGCCAAGCTGGCCTTGGTGGTGGCGGATGGAAATCTCAATCTGATTCCCTTTGCCGGTTTGCCCGATGGCGCGGACTATCTTGTTGAGCATGGGCCCGTGATCCACATACTTTCCAGTGAGCGTGATCTGCTGCCCACCGATCAAGGGCAAAAGAAGAGTGGCCTGCTGGCCATTGGCAGCCCGTCCTTCGAGCTGGCCGAAAACCAGCTTCCGCCGTCGCCCTTGCGCGGAGCCACGCCCAACTGCGAAGAGTTTGGCAAGATCGAGTTCCAACCGTTGCCGGGAACTGCGCTGGAGGTTGCGGACATTGGTTCCACCTGGCGGCGCTGGAACGGGGGAGAGCGCTCGCAACTGGTCACCGGGGACGATGCGACGCTCACCCGGTTCATCGAGGACGCTCCAAAGAACCGCGTTTTGCATGTGGCCACGCACGCATTCCTGCTGGACAAAAGCTGCGGGAGCGGCAACCCTCTGCTGCACTCGGGGCTGGTCTTCGCGGGCGGCAGCCACGGCGGCGCGCAGTCGATTCTCACCGCGCAACAGATTGCTTCGCTCGACCTGAGCGGCGTGGACTGGGCCGTCCTCTCCGCCTGCAACACCGGCAACGGCGAACTGCGCGACGGCGAAGGCGTGCTGGGCTTGCAGAGGGCCTTTCGCGTGGCGGGAGCGCACAGCATCATCATGACGCTGTGGCCGGTGGACGACGATGTCACCCGTCAGTTCATGCACAAGTTATACGCCGAACGGCTTGCCGCTCATGCTTCAACCGCGGATGCGGTATGGGACTCGGCGCGGAAGCTGCTGCTGGAACGCCGCGCCGCCGGCAAGAGCACCCATCCCTGGTACTGGGCCGGGTTTGTAGGCTCGGGCGCGTGGGAGTAGTCTCCAAACCTGCTAGCTACGCGCTGAAGGCCATTCCGGTCCGGGCCTTGCTGAAGAAGAGCAAAACGATCGGGCCAAGTAGCCCCGTTCCGAGCAACAGCATAGACGACGGCTCAGGAGTTGGAGTTAGGCCGGGTAAGGGTATGCCATTCAGTCCTCCTCCTCCGCCATCTCCGGGTGCCGTGACGGCAGCTGAGTAGAAGTCAACGCCATCCGGTGAAAACAACTGAAACATGCCTTCGGGGGTTGTGCCAATAACAGGATTACTACCCCCATAAGAAGCGACCCCGGATAACTGCGCAATGTTATCGGCCAGACTCACGCCGCTCAGCGAAGGGCTGGTTATATCCATGATGTCCGCGGAAGTATCCACAAGTCCGAAGGTGCTGGAGGATGGATCGTCGATGACGATTATCGGATCCGTGATGGTGCTAAAAAAGGATCCATTCACGAGAATTTCGGCAGTAGTGGCGTCTATTTCAGAAGCCCCCAACAAGGACGGATCGGGCACGATGTTGGAGGTGTCCCCGTTCACTTGGAAAGTGATGACATTGGAGGCGCTGTCGGTTTGCGAACCTCCCAGGAAGGTAAAAGAGCTAAACACAGAAAATTCGTAGGTAACCGGCTCGGCGTATGCAGAGGTTGCACTCATTGCTGCAACCAGGATGGGGATGATGGCAAGGTATCGGCGCATATTGACTCCATTTGTTGATGCGGTTGGAAGATCGCTGAAGTCGAGTCCTCGGGAATGGACAATTACGGCATCTTCGTTTCTGGAATCGTTCTCGTTCGGCGCCGTCGAACAAGCGGCGCCGTCTATCCTATGTGGAGGGCCGGAAGATTTTGTGACACGTCTCACGAAAAAATAAATCGACGGGCGGATGAGAAGCACTTGCTCTTGGTTGTGAGTCAAGAGCCGTCACACGGTCATGGACCGAGGGCCGCGTCTTAAACGCCTACATGGTCGCGGTTACTGCTTTCTTCTTTTGCTGTGGCTTGGCAGCCAGGGGTGTGCGGGCTTGCGGCTTCACCTTGGCCTCGTCCACTGGGGAGGCGCCGGCCACGTCCTCCACGAAGCTTGCCCCCGAGGGCACAAGGTAGTTCTCCGCGATCTGGCGATCCGCTGTGCCGGTGCGAACGCTAATCCGGCCTGCGTCGATGCCCTTGTCCGCTACCAGGTAGGCCTTGGTATTGACGGCGCGCTGCGCGGCAAGATCATCGAGTCCGGCTTGCGGCACGGATCGCTTTGAAATATCGAAGCCAAGCATCTTCAGCTCACCGTGAATTCGTGGCGTGCCTCAGGTGGGGTTTTAGGTGACCATGCGGAAGATCAGTTCGCGCAACTCCCGACGCACGCACTCTCTTTCCACGCTGCTTCGATGCCGCAAAAGCCACGTCCGGTAGAGCTCGAATCCAGCCCGATGCCAGCGAGTAACGGTCGCCGGTTGGACGAGAATCAACGCCCACTTCCATGCCGGCCAGAGGCGCCGCAACATCACCCAGAACCATTTGACAGTAAAAGCAAATCGCGGCTGTGAATGCCGCCGATTCAACACGGCGAATTGTTGCCGAAGAGCCAGATTATCCGAGAGCAGATCGGGGCGAGAGCAAAATAATTTGGTAGCGAAAATGAACAGGAGCCTCAACAGGCACAGCATGAGCCAATTCTTACACGGAGACCGACCGAAGTAGACACGCGATTCATCTTTTTGATTCGGCAGCAGATCGCTACTTTCGAGAAACACACGTGGCCGAGATGTACAGCTATGCCCTCAAAGCTGCAAACATCGCACCGATCTTCGCCACGACGCCCAAGTATCCAGGAATCCAGATTTGCCCGACACTCTTTCCCAAAGGTATGTTCTTACTTCGGAGTCGAATCAGACTGGCGTCTGGTTCGAAGACATACGCAGCGGCAGAAAGTTTGCCGGTATGATAGCCAGTGGAAGGGCCGCTCTGCTTGTGGTCGGCATTGATGGCAAGCTGCTTGCGTCCTATAATTGGTCGAATCTACGGGTGAGCGCGACCGTCTTCTAACGCATTTCGCAGGTCATCCCGGATAGCCACAGCACTCCTCAAAACCGGTTTTCGAGAGGTTGTCTATGTTCAATCACTATCTTCGTTCAATTGGTACCTGCGGAATGGTGGCCGTATTCGCACTTGCTCCTTCATTGGCAGTGGCGGCAACCGAGCGGCTTGGGATTTTTGAGGGTCATCAGGATGTGGGCACGGTCCTTCATGCAGGAAGTGCGCAATACGACAGCGCGTACGGGGTCTATACGATCAGCGGCAGCGGCGAGAACATGTGGTTCGGGGCCGACGCGTTCCATTTCGTCTGGAAGAAAGTTTCCGGAGATGTTGCTCTCGCTGCCGATATTGTCTTTATCGGCACTGGCGGAAATCCTCACCGCAAGGCGGTTCTGATGATTCGCCAGACGCTTGACGGAAACTCCAAGGCCGTCGACGTAGCTGTACACGGAAGCGGTCTGACGTCGCTGCAGTATCGCGATGCTGCCGGCGAGGACACGCACGAGATCGAGTCGAACGTTTCAGCTCCCAAGACCGTGCGTATCGAAAAGCGCGGCGACCTTATTTATGTATTTGTCTCCGACAAGGATGGCAAGCTTCAGCCCTCGGGCGCAGCTACCAAGCTGCCGCTTGCCGGAGAGTTCTATATCGGCATCGGTATTTGCGCGCACGATAAGGATGTGGTTGAAAAGGCTGTCTTCTCCAATGTCAAGTTGGAACAGCTTCCACCTCCAACCGGCAAGTCCGTTCTGGTGAGCGCGTTGGAAACGGTGACGATCGCCTCGACGGATCGTCATGTGGAGTATGTTGCCGCAACGCACTTTGAAGCGCCAAATTGGTCTCGCGACGGCTCATTCCTGGTTTTCAATCAGGAGGGCACAATGCGCCGGTTTGCGTTTGGTGCGCGCGAACCCACGGTCATCAGCACTGGTGCGCAGATCCATTGCAATAACGATCACGGCATATCGCCGGACGGTCAGTTACTGGCAATCAGCGACCAGTCGGCAGAAGACAAAAAGTCGCGCGTTTACATTTTGCCGATCACAGGAGGGACGGCGCGTCAGGTCACGCCGAACGGGCCGTCGTACTGGCATGGCTGGTCGCCGGACGGCAATACACTTGCCTTTACCGGCGAGCGCGGCGGTAACTTCGATATCTACAGCGTCCCCGCTGCTGGCGGCAAAGAGGCCCGCCTGACAACCGCTGCCGGTCTCGACGATGGCCCGGAGTATTCGCCGGATGGCAGTTACATCTATTTCAATTCCGAACGCACAGGACATATGCAGATATGGCGCATGAAAGCTGACGGGAGCGGGCAGGAACAGGTAATTACCGACGAAAGCAACGACTGGTTTCCGCATATCTCGCCGGACGGGCAGTGGATGGTATTTCTAGCGTATGAGAAGGGCGTAACAGGTCACCCGCCGGACAAGGATGTGGAACTCCGGCTTATGTCCTTTAAGGATAACCAGGCCCATGTGCTGGCGAAGCTCTTCGGCGGGCAAGGAACGATTAATGTCCCCTCCTGGTCGCCCGACAGCCGGAAGCTCGCATTTGTCAGTTATCAGTGGCTGCCGGAAGAGAGCCTGGCCGCGAAGTAATGCGGAGTTACACTTTTGGGCGAGTTAGGCAAGGAACCCCGGAATCACCCCCAATGAAGAAGTGGGCATTGATCAACTTTTGCTGGAGCTTTTGAGTTATTTTACCGGAACGGCCGGCCCTTCACTTGGCCTGACCCTTCGCGCATGGTCAGGAGTTGGTTGGCCGGGACAGATTTCAGCGTCTCCACAAGGCCGGAAGGCCAATGGACCTCAATGTCTGCCGTTGTCGCAGCGCCCAGACCGAAATGGAGCCGAGGGTCGTTGGCTGAGATGTAACTGGACTGGCTCATGAGCTCCTGCGCCTGAACCTTGCCGTTGTAATGCACCAGCACGCGCGCGCCGATGGCGCTGCGGTTGCTTTTTGTTCCTTCGAGGCGAACCTTAAGCCAGTGGTTGTCCGCGGGTGCATCGTTGCGAAGCAAGGAAGGCGGATCGTTCTGGTTCATCACCAGGATGTCCAGGTCCCCGTCGTTGTCGAAGTCGCCAAAGGCGCATCCACGGCTGACGTGGCGCGCAGCCATGGCCGGGCCGGCCTCTTCGCCCATTTCGACAAACTTGCCGTTGCGCAGGTTACGGAAGAGGATCGGCTGACTGCGTGCGGGAAATTTGGCAAAGCTGCGCTCAAGCTCGGGATAGACGTTGCCTGTGACATAGAAAATATCGGGCCAGCCGTCGTTGTCCAGGTCCATCATGCCCGCGCCCCAACCGACGAAGCGGCGTTCGGCGCCGATGCCGGCCTCGACGGTTACATCGTCGAATTCGCCTTTACCGGCGGAGTGGTATAGGCCGCTGGATTGCAGCTGATAGTGGGTCTTGAAGATATCGATGTGGCCGTCGAGATCGTAGTCGCCGGCGGCGATGCCCATGCCGGCCATCGCCTGCCCATCCCCGCTGACGGCCAGGCCGCGCATGAGGGCCTCCTCACGGAATGTGCCGTCGTGGTTATTCATAAACAGCAGGCTGGGCGTGGAGTCGGCGGCCACAAAAATGTCGGGCCAGCCGTCCTCGTCGATGTCCAGCGCGACGGCGGTAAGCCCATAAGAGGTCTTCACAGAATCGATGCCGGAAGCCTTGGAGACGTCGGTGAAAGTGCCATCGCCGTTGTTGCGATAGAGAGCATGCGTGGGCAGCGGCAGGCCGCGCGGCCCGCAGTAGACGGCCACACCTTGATAACTGCATGTGGCGACCTGCGTGCTGGGTTTAGGCGCTGTGGCGAGGTCGAAGTCTACATAGTTAGCAACAAAAAGATCGAGGTGGCCGTCGCGGTTGTAGTCCAGGAACGTGCAGCCGGCACCGAAGCGGTTGCCGGCGTGCAAGAGACCGGCTTTGGCGGTGACGTCGGTGAAAATGCCATCGCCGTTGTTGCGGTAGAGACGGTTGTGGCCGTAGTAGGTAAGAAACAGGTCCTCAAAGCCATCGTTGTTGTAGTCGCCGACGCAGACGCCGACTGCCCAGCCGGGATCGGCGAGGCCCGACCTGGCGGTGACGTCGGTGAATGTGCCGTCGCGGTTGTTGTGATAGAGGCGGTTGCCGGAGTTGGGCGGAGTTCCGTCGAGCGTGCGCCCGCCAAGAAGGAAGATATCCATCCAACCGTCGTTGTCGTAGTCGAAGAAGGCACAGCCACCACCCATCGATTCCAGGATGTAAGTAACTTGCCCGGGAGTTCCATAAACGATTGGCTGCGTGAGCCCAGCCTGTGCCGCCACGTCGGTGAAGCGAGAAAACGGTGCCGCAGCCGGCGCGATCCCCTGCGCGGTAGATAGCAGGCCCGGTGCAAGCAGTGGCGCGGCAGCTAGCGACCCAGTCTGGAGCAGACGACGGCGAGACCACGGTAGATGCTGGCGATTGGGCATAGAGAAAATTAGCGGGGAACCTGGTTGCCGGCCTGTCCTAGCTTGACCGCCGGCTCCGATGTGGAAGAGCTGCCGCCCGGTGCGCTGGCCAGCATTGTGCGGAGGCGCAACGCATCGGGATCCTGTGCATCGATTTTAAGCGCGCTTTCAACGGCCTCGCGCGCTTCGGGAAAGCGGGATTCGCTGGCCAGCGTGGCAGCCAGGTTGACCCAGGCGCGAATATAGCGTGGATTGGCGGAGACAGCGGAACGGAATCGCACCTCCGCCTCGGTGTCGCGGCCCTCCTGACCCAAGAGCGTGCCTAGATTATTGGCGGCCTCAGCATAGCGTGGTACGGCAGCGAGGGCGCTGCGAAAATGCTGCTCGGCCGTCGCCGAATCGCCGGCGCGGGCAGCTACATAGCCTAGTTGATTCTCGGCGGCGGCAAAGCCGGGCTTAAGCTGAATCGCCTTTTCAAGTGCGGCGCGCTCCTCAAGTAAATCATCTGGTGGCGGATTCTTAATCGAGTCGAGGGCCAACGCCAGATCGTATTCAAACGACGCGTTCTCTGGCTGCGCTTCGACAGCCTCGCGATAGAGTGCGACCGCCTGGCCCGCATTGCCGCTGCTCAGCGCTTGTGCAGCCTGGCCCGCCTTGGTCTGCGCCAGAGCCAGGTTGGTGGTGGCCTGTTGGCGCTCCTGGAAAAGCTTCAGCTGCTCCTGGGCCTTCGCAGTTTGGCCGAGAGCGCGGAAAACCTGGGCCAGGTGAAAATGTGCTTCGGCTTGCGTTGGATCGAGAGCCACGGCCTTCTCTAGTTGCTCGCGCGCGGCCTCATTCTGTTGCAGATGCGAGAGCGCGACGCCCAGGTTGAAGTGTGCATCGTAGTGGTTAGGATCAAGAGCAACGGCAGCCTTAAGATGCTCGCTGGCGGAGGCATAATCTTGTGCATCGTTCTCCAGAACGCCAGAGAGATAAAGCGCGTCGAAGCTATCGGGATGCTCGGCCAGAAGCCGCCGCACAAGCGGCCGCGCCGTCGTGTCGTCATCCTGCAGAATAAGCACGCGTAGATAAAGCAGTTCAGTCGCGGGATCGTGAGGATTAACGTCCAGCGCTCCACGCAGGATATTCGTTGCGTCCTGATAGCGATGCGATCGCACATATACTGTGGCCAGCGCTGAACTGAGGCGCAGTTCTCCCGGCGCCTTTGCGAGCGCTGCATTCAGCGTCTCCGCGGCCTTGTCAAAGAGGTTCGCCTGGGAATATGCCAGCGCCAGATCCAGCGTTAATTCTTCATCGTGCGGGGCCGTGTTCAGCAGATCGATGGCCGCCATATACTGGCCGTCAGAAATGCGCGCCTTGGCCAGCCAGTCCAGCGCAATCACCGAACCGGGATCGATGCGCAGTGCGCCCTCCCAAGCCGTTTCGGAGTCCGCGGTGTTGCCCACGCGATTGAGGACTACGCCCAGCAGCAGCCGCGGTTGCAATTGCTGCGGGTCCAGTTCGATGGACCGCTCAAGCTCTGGAAGGGCATCCTTCGATTGGCCGAAAGAATGAAGAGTCAGGCCAAGGTAGTAGTGAAGGCTGGCCGAATCGGGCTCGATGCGCAACGCTGCCTGAAAGGCAGGGATAGCGCAATTAAACTGGCGCTGTTCTCCAAACCATCCTCCCAATGCGCTCCAGTTCTTTGCCGTAGGATGGCTCCGCACCGCTACTTCAAGAGGCTCAGGACCGTGACAGGCAGGGCGCATTTGCGCCAGTCCACTTGAACAGCAGGCAAACAGACCCAAACCGGCAATGGCTGTTCTAAACCGCATCGGCATGCATGGCGTCGGCAGAGGAGTGCGGCAATTGGTCATCGGCCCCATCGGAACTATTGAACCACGCCACCGCAGCGCCCACCAGAGGAGCATGATCCTTCAGCGCGGAGATCTGCAAGTGGAAAATCAGATTCTCCAACTGATCCTGAGCTGCGGGCAAAAACAGATGTGAGGAGCGGGAGATGCCTCCGCCCAGCACCACAACATTCGGGGCGAACGCGGACACAACCATCCGCAGCGCTTGCCCGAGATGGTGCCCGAATTCGGTAAACGCCGCGGCAGCCTCCTGATCGGCTGAGGCTTTCGCCGCGATCGTGGCGACGTCTGGCAGCACGCCAGTGCGACGTTTATAGCTGCTCTGAATCGCGCGGGCTGAGACAAAATCCTCGACAATCCCCCCTTCATAAGGGAGATTCCAAATCTCTCCGCCGGGAGGAATGCCGACGCCTTGGGTTATTACGCGGCCATCTACGGCAAACGCTGAGCCAATACCGGTTCCCAGAGTGATACCGACGGCGCGCGGAACCTCGCGGGCCGCCCCCGCGCCGACCTCACCCAGTAGAAAGGCGGCAGCATCGTGGAGGAATCGCACTTGGCTCGACTGCCAGCCGAAACGCTGCGCCAACGGTTGGCGCAAATCCACGCCGAAGAGGTAAGGCAGCTTGTGCCGCATTAGGCTCACGCCGGCACTGAAATCGAAGGGACCAGGCATGGCAATCTCAGCGCCCGAAACGCCGCCAAAGCCTGCGGAGGCCTCAACTCCCAGAGAGTAAAGGACATTGACGAAGGCGTCGCTGGATTCCTCGGCAGGGTGCGGGGTACTGACGACACGGCCCAGCCGGTAGGCGTCACTCCAGCAAACCGCGGCGGAGACATGGCTGCCTCCAACGTCGTAGACGAGAACAGATTTCTCCAAATCGGCGGTCATGCGAATTCCATATATGGTAGCGATCTCATTTGTAGCATACGCTCCCAAGCGCTTGGAATACCGGGGTAAAAAATAGTTCTTGACAAGGCTATTTCCAACAAAGTATAGGTGTTGGGTCGATGATATCGATATCACGGACGTTCTCTGTTGATATCGGTACCAAGCGGCACGTGCAAAGACACCAGCCGCCAACCCGGTGGCTACGACCCCGCAATAACGACAACTCAGGAGGCAATTATGAAGCAAATACGCTGGTTTGTTTGCCTGATCGCAGTAGCCTTTCTCGGTGTCTTCGCTTCTGCGCAGACCCCGACCGGCACCATCCAGGGCTTGGTGACCGACAAGACGGGCGCGGCGATTCAGGGTGCTTCGATCACCATCGTCGAAATCACAACCAACGAGAACCGGAACACGGCCACCGATTCAAGCGGCCGTTATCTCGTCCCGTTCATCGTGCCGGGCACCTATAACATCACCGTGGACGCCAAAGGCTTCAGGTCAGCCAGACAGGAAAATATCCTGATCCAGGTGACCGAGACACGCGCGGTCAACTTCCAACTGGAGGTTGGGGCGGTCAATCAGACGGTCCAGGTTACCGCCACCGCCCAGGCGCTTGATGTGGATACGTCGACCATGGGCGAGACGATCCAGAGCGAGACCATGCTTCAACTTCCTGACAACCAGCGCAACATCTTCGATTTTGCGCTCCTGGTTCCGGGCGTGAACAACGGCGTCCCCGGCTCCTCTGAAGCCGGCGCATCCACGCCGCACATCGGCGGCAGCCGCAACGGCAACAACGATCAACTCATCGACGGTATGACGAACATTCTGCCGGAAAACAACGTGGGCAACACTCTGGGAGCCTATCTTCCGGTCGAGGACTCAATTCAGGAAGAAAATGTGACGACCAGCGTGCCTCCGGCCGAATATGGGCGCTTCTCGGGCGGCGTCATCACCCTGATCACCAAGAGCGGCGGTAATCAGCCGCACGGCAGCTTTTATGAATTCATCCAAAACGGCGCATTGGACGCCATTCCCTTCGGCGCGCCGGGAGTAACCAACACCAACCCGAAGCCGACTATGCACCAGTACGAGACCGGAGGCACGATCAGCGGGCCGATCTGGGTTCCACATGTTTATGACGGTCATAACAAGGCGTTCTTCTTCTTTGACTATGAGGACTACCGGCAGCTGTTGGGCCAGACCAGCACCTACTCCGTTCCGAACCCGGCGTGGTCCAACGGCGACTTCACCAGCCTTTTTGGCTCAACGACGCCGGTGCTCTACGATCCCGACACGGTCGCCAATGTCGGCGGAACCTACACGCGCCAGCCGTTTGTGGTTGGCGGGAAATACAACATCCTTCCAGCAGGGCGCATTTCGCCAGTAACCCAGAAAGCGCTGAGTTATTACCCTAAACCGAACGTCACCAATCCGGGCGAGTACAGCAATTATCAGCAGACGGGCGGCGTTCCGACCGACTATTGGCACTTCGACGCGCGCATCGATGCGGATGTGACCAAGAAGTGGCATTCTTTCCTGCGCTACTCGCAGTTGAACAAGACCGGTTCGACCCTGAATGACTACAACGACGCCGCTTCGCCGGGCAACTACGGCGGAACCTACCACACACCGGCCTTCAGCGGTTCGTTCAACAATACAGTCACCTTCTCTCCCACCCTTTTGGGCGAATTCCGTTACGGGTACTCGAAGCAGAACTACAACCGCGTGCCCGTGGGCGGGGACTTCAACCCGTCAACCCTAGGCTTCGATTCGGGTTTCCAGACGCAGTCTGCCCTAGAAGCGTCGATGTTCCCGCACTTCGGCTTCGGCGGCAACGGGGCCTTCTCGGACCTTGGCCCGCTGGGTTATGAACAGTACCAGGAAGATCCGCTGGCGCAGGACATCAGCGGCAGTATCGTAAAGATCATAGGTGGCCACAGCCTCAAGTTCGGCGGCGACTACCGTCTTTTGCGCAACAACTTCTACCAGTGGAGCTACCCTTCCGGCACCTTCTCGCTAGACGACAGCTGGACGCGTGAATTTCCGCAGCAATTTATCTCAAACTACAACAATGCCGGCGTTCTGCAACAAGGCTCCGGATTCTCGGTCGCTTCCATGCTGCTGGGCTTACCATCGGGCGGCGATATCTCCGAAGATGAGAAGTCGATCTCGACCAGCCAGTACTACGCCTTGTATGGGCAGGATGACTGGAAGGTTTCTACAAAGCTGACTCTCAACTTAGGCCTCCGTTGGGATGTCGACATTCCGCACAAGGAGTTGAACAACCAACTTAGCTATTGGAACCCAACCGCGGCGTCGCCGCTGCAGGGCGCGAGCATCAGTGCGAACAACTGCCCTGCCTGCGGCAATCTACTGGGCGCAATGACCATCGTGGGTACGCCCGGCGCGCAGTATGGACGCGAACAGGTGCCGCTGCAAAAGAAGGATTTTGGACCTCGCTTTGGATTGGCTTACAACCCAACTCCCAAAATCGTGGTTCGCGCCGGAGTGGGCATCATCTTCCAGCCGTCGGCGTTCCAAGCGGCGGGAACCACCGGCTCTCCGGGCAACGAGGGATTCTCCACCCAAACCAATTTCAACCCGTCTTTTACGAATCAGGACAATCCGCCGATCGCCACGCTGTATAGTCCCGACGCCCAGGCGGGCGGCAAACTACCGGCTTCTGCATACAATCCGTTCCCCACCTACGCCTCTCCACAGGGCCATCAATCCACTTGCGTGACCAACCCGAAGTGCGTTCAGGGGATCGACCTGGGCAACCAGCTTCAGAATTCGTACTTTGACTCGGACCGTAACCCGTACTCGATCGAATGGAACGGGAACGTGCAGTTCGCGATGCCCTTCGACGTCAAACTCGAACTTGGATACCTGGCCAACAAGGGTGTCTTCCTGATCGATGGCGATCCGGGCAAGCCATACGATCAGCTATCGACGACCACCTTGGCCCAGTATGGCTGCACTCCTGGCGCGCCCACGTCCAGTTGCCAGCTATTGAATCAGGTTACAAACCCCTTTAACGGAGTGATTGGACCTGGAACCAATTACACAGTCGCTTCCTCAGGCCTGACCAGCAGTCCAACCGTCGAAATGGGGCAGTTGCTCAAACAGTGGCCGCAGTACACCAACGTATCCAGCTTTCGTAAGCCAGGGGCGGCTTCCTCGTACAACGCTTTTACCGTCCGTGCGGACAAGAACTTTACGCACGGTTTGACCTTTACCTTCTCGTTAACCGACGGACGCGAGTATGACAACGCGTCATCGGCGGTAAACTATCTGGGCACTGGCAGCCAGACCTACGCCGACCAGTACAATCCGAAGGCGGAGTGGGGCATTGGCGCGCAGAATATGAACTACGACATCGCGTCGAGCTTCCTGTACAGACTGCCGTTCGGTCATGGACAGCAGTTCCTGAACCACGGCGGCACGGTCGGCGACAAAATCATCAACGGATGGCAGGTCACGGGTATCGAGAACTGGCAGTCCGGTTTGCCGATCGTCCTGGCTGCGGTCGACAACGGCACGACCAAGAATGCGCTTTGGGGCGGCAACGCGCCCTTCAACCAGCGCCCTGCATGGAGCGGCCAGAGCCCGAAAGTGCCGAAGTCGACATACCAGCAGTGGTTTAACCCTAATGTCTTCAGTACACCCATATCGTTCGCGATCGGCAACGCTCCGCGTGCGCTTTGGGATCAGAACAACCCGAGCTACCAGGATTTTGACCTGGCAGTGGCGAAAAACACCATGTGGGGGGCGAGTGAACGGTACAACGTCCAGTTCCGTGTGGAGATGTTCAACGCGTTTAACCACCCCTCGTTCGGTCCTCTGACCAACAATGCCGGCGCCAACCTGACTTCAGGTCAATTCGGCCAGGTGACCACGTACGAAGGCACGGCACGGCAGTTGCAATTCGTGGCCAAGGTGAGTTTCTAAACAGCGATAGACGGGGGCTGGGTCAATCAACCTGGCCTCCGTTGCAACACAGTCCTCCTGGATGCATATTCAAACGGGATTAATAGGGCGGTGAGGGCAATCGAATTTGATATTGAGTTGAACCACGGTTGATACATACTTAGTGTAGAGATTGGAGGGGATCTAAAAATCCCGCCAACCCAATTTTTTGACAACAGTAAACTCAAATCCCCCTTGAAAATAACGAAATGATGCTCGAATCCGTTAGGATGATGTCCGTCATGCAAATTCGTAATGCGGTCTCCTCTAGCCTCAAGTTTCGATCAATCGGTTCCCGCCTGTTCAGCCTGCAATGTGTCGTTGCCTGCACAGGAATATTGCTTACACTGCCGTGTCAATCCATTGCGCAATCGGTTCTATCGGAGGCTTACGGCCCTTATAACGCCACCTTCCTGCCCGACGGGCCGGGTCTGACCAAATCGTTGGCGCCGCCAGCGCCGCTGGATGTCCGGTCTGCGGCCTTACTGGACAGGATGGGACTGAGCGGACTGAACCGGCAACCGGAGTTCCATGAAGCTCTGCTGACTGGCCGGGCAGAATGGACGTTGGCATTCTGGTTCCGGGCTTCAGAGCCTCTGACCGGTACGGTTCTGCTGGCCGGCATTGGCGATCCCGCAGCTGAGGATGCGCGCTACATCGGCTTCACGGATGACCATCTGGGACTGTGGCTGGGACGCGCACAGGGCACAAACCATTTGATTGCCGCTGAGAACGCGCTCTCCCAGACAGGTTGGCATCTGGCCGTGGCTGTCGGTGACGGACAGAAAGTCAAGCTTTATGCCGATGGCACTGAGGTAGCCGTCAGCGCGCTGGCGCAGGGTAGCGTTGCTCCGCAACTTGAAATGGCGCCAGCTACCACAATGAGCATCCTGCCTGACGCCCATCATTTTGGTGGCGAGATCGCCGGCCTGAAGATTTACCGAGAGGCGCTGACGGCCGCCGAAGTGCAGGACCTGGCCGCCGCGCCGCCGGATTTTACGCTCGGCCCCTATGAGGAGGCCGCGCGCCGCTGGCCGGTGCAGACATTCGCGCAGGCTGGCCAAATTGCGCCCCAGGATCCTTCGACCGTGCCCCGCGGCAAGGGCGCCATCCAGAAGCCGGTCGCCAAACCACTGCTTGCGGCGGACCTTCGCACTGAATTGGTGGGAAGCAATCCTTGGAAACTGGTTGGTGGCTGGAAGCTGGCGGCGGAACCGGACGTCGAGGCACTGGGCATCAAGACTACAGGTGAAGAGATATCCAAGCCCGGCTTCGTTGCCAAGACCTGGCTCGCAGCTACGGTCCCCGGTACGGTGCTGACCACAATGATCGACCGCGGCCTCTATCCCGATCCCGATTACGGCCTGAATAACCTGGCGATTCCCGAGAGCCTGGCTCACCAGGATTATTGGTATCGCGTCGAGTTCAAGGCTCCGCGTGAGGTGCGCGGACAGCGGCTGACTCTGACATTTGAAGGCGTGAATTACGCCGCCGAGGTGTGGCTGAACGGCAAGAAGTTGGGCAGCTTTACGGGAGCATTTTTGCGCGGCAAGTTCGACGTGACTTCGGCGATCGTAGTTACAGGTGAGAACGTGCTGGCGGTGCGTGTCAGTCCTCCGCAGCATCCGGGGATTGCCCATGAGCAGTCCATGAAGGCTGGGCCGGGCGAAAACGGCGGCATTCAAACGCTCGATGGGCCGACATTCGCGGCCACCGAGGGCTGGGACTGGATTCCCGGCATTCGCGACCGTAACACCGGTATATGGCAAGATGTCACGCTGACGGCGACCGGCGCTGTGGAAGTGGGCGATCTGCAGGTTGTCACCACGCTCCCCAAGCTCGATCGCAGCGAGGCCGATATCGAGATCGAAGCGCCACTCACCAACACCTCCGTCGAACCGGTGGAGGGTGACCTGACCGCGAACTTCGATGACGTGCAGATAAGTAAGCGCGTGAGAGTCGAGCCTGGCGAGACGGTGGTGCGGCTCAAGCCGGAGGAATTCGCCCAGCTCAAAGTGCAGCATCCCAGACTTTGGTGGCCCAACGGCTACGGCGAGCCCGCGCTGCACACGCTCAAGGTGGCCTTCACGGCCAACGGCAAACTGAGCGCGCAGGAGCAAATCGACTTTGGTATGCGCGAGTTGAGCTATGAGACGTCGCTCTTCGACTCAACCGGTCACCTGCGCCGTGTAGAGGTGTTGCCAAGCCGCACCCATGATTCGGAATTGGCTCTCATTGATGAAACCCACGAGGGCATTCGGCAGATCGACGACAAGACCCCGAACCAAATTCCGGGCGGTCCGCCCTTACCGGAGTATTTCCGGCACTCCTGGGTGCAATCACTGGTGCAGGGCGCGGAAGGCTCGCCGTCGATCCAACCCGTCGAGGGCGCCTGGCCGGGCACCGATCTGGTTATCAAGGTGAACGGTGTGCGCATCGCGGCGCGCGGCGGCAACTGGGGCATGGATGACAGCCGCAAGCGCGTTGGCATCGAGCATTTAGAGCCTTACTTCCGGCTACATCGCGACGCCCATGTGAACATCATTCGCGACTGGATGGGTCAGGACTCCGAGGAGAATTTTTACGCGCTGGCCGATAAATACGGCCTGATGGTTTGGAACGATTTCTGGGAATCCACACAAGGCTACAACCTGGAGGCCGAGGACCCAGTGCTGTTTCTGAAGAACGCGCGCGACAGTATTCTGCGTTTCCGGCATCACCCATCGATTGTGGTGTGGTGCGGGCGCAATGAGGGCGTGCCACAGCCGATTATCAACGAAGGGCTGGCCGCGCTGACGCGAACGCTGGATCATACACGTTACTACACCGGCAGCTCGAACCAGGTGAATCTGAGAACCTCAGGCCCTTACCAGCTCCAGACGCCGGAGACTTACTATCGCATCAACCGAGGCTTCAGCGTGGAACTGGGCATGCCCAGCGTTCCCACGCTTGAAAGCATCGAATCGTTCATCCCCGAGGCAGATCGCTGGCCCATCGGCGACACCTGGGCCTATCACGATTGGCACCAGAGCGGTAATGGCGACGTGGCGCCCTTTCTCGCGCACATGGAGACGGAATTCGGCGCGGCAACCAGCCTCCAGGATTTCGAGCGAAAGGCACAGATGCTCGACTATGTGGGCCATCGAGCCATCTTCGAGGGCTTTGCGGCGCACCTGTGGCAGCCAAACTCCGGGCGCCTGCTTTGGATGACCCAGCCAGCGTGGCCCAGCACGGAGTGGAGCATCTTCAGTTCGGATTACGATACGCAGTCCAGTTTCTACGGTACGCAGAAGGCCTGCGAGCCTGTGCATGCGCAACTCGACCTGACCGACGGCGCCGTGGATCTGATCAACCTGGACGAGGCGCGTACCTTCAAGGTTCATGTGCTGGTTGTGAGCCTGGATGACAAGACACTGAAAGAGCAGACAATCCAAGTGCCGGCTGCCGCGAATGCGAGGACCTCTGTCGCCAATCTAGACCTCGACAAGCTGGCCGATGGGCACACAGTGCTGGTCCAATTGAAGGTGGTCGACGCAGCCGGCTCGCCGGTGAGCGATAACTTCTATTGGTGGGCCAAAGAGGAAGCGAGTCTGCGTGAGCTGAACGATCTTCCTCAAGTCACGTTAACCGCCTCGGCCACAGTGGCTGCCAGCGGCAGCGAGCGCAGGACTACGGTGAAGATCAGGAACTCGGGCTCCGCACCGGCGCTGATGATCAAGCTCACACTGAAGGACGCTGCTACCGGCGAACGCATACTTCCCGCCTACTATAGCGAAAACTACGTCTCGCTGCTGCCGGGCGATGAGCGGGTCCTCACGGTGGATTTTCCTGCAGATTCAGCCAGACCGGCCATCGGCCTGCGTGGATGGAACCTGAAGACTGAGACGATAAACGTGCAGTAGAGCGTAGCGCGTGTTGTATCAGGCTAATTGATAATAACGGGTGTTCGGTGCTTACACCCGCAGGAGCGGCGCAATACAATCTCTACGGGCAAGACAATCCTCTTTCCGGTCTGCGGCAGTTCCCCGCGTGCAATGCGGTCAAACAGCAGATTTGCGGCGACCCTGCCCATCTCCTGCGCCGGTTGACGAACCACGGTGAGCGACGGAGAGGTGAGCTCAGCAAGGTCAAAGTCGTCGAATCCGACAAGCGCAACGTCTGTCGGAACTCGCACGCCTAAGTGCAGAAGCGATGCAAAGACATAGCGTGTGGCCAGAGTATTCGATGTAAAAAACGCCGTGGGCGGGTTACTACCGCGCAGCTTGCCTTCGATCGTACTCAATGTTTCTTCCTGCGATTCGCAGCCGAAAAACGAATCCTCCATAAAGCCGGACTCTTGCACTGCGCGCCGATAGCCAAGAAACCGCGCGTTGATGGTGAACAGGGCCCGGCTGAGTCCCATAAAGCAGATTCGCTGGTGCCCGTGTTTGATCAGATGCTGCACAATGTGGTGCGACCCAGAAGTGTTCTGCACCAGCACCACGTCCAATGACGGGTCGGGCACAGGACGGTCGAAGGCAACAACAGGTGTCCTCCCAAACAAGGCCCTCGTCAGACGCGACTGGCGAAGCCGTGCGGGAATCACCAGTAACCCTTCCACATTGCGCTCTAGCATTTGTTCCGCCTGAATGTATTCGGTATCCGGGCTTTCGTCGGACGTCGTCATGATGACCGAATAGCCATGCTCCTTGGCCACGGTCGTCACAGCGTGCGCGCAGTTGGCAAAGAATGGATCGTACAAATAAGGAATGATGAGACCGATCGTCCGGCTTCGCTGACCGCGAAACGCACGGGCCAGTTCATTGGGCCGATACTGCAACTGATCGATCGCGGTTTGTACGCGCCGTGCCGTATCTTCCGACACGCGAACCGTTCCGTTCAGAACGCGTGAAACAGTCATCGTGCCCACGCCTGCCAGGCGGGCCACATCGCTCATCGTAGGTTTTCGATGCACCGGATCACTCCATCTTGTTGCTTCGCCAGCGGGTCAACCGATTCTGCACAGAGTCAGGCACCTCGATCGACTCATGAACACTCCATGCCGCCCAATATGAGCGTGCATTTCACAGGGCGGTATGATGCTCCGGCCTATGTTACTACCTACGGGCTCTCTTATTGAAGCGCGGTCAGGCTGAGAACTCGTTTCCATCCACTCCATTTAGACTGCCCAAGCCATAAGACATTGATCGCCGCCGGGCAACAGTAATGAAAAGAACAGCGTGCATCATAACTGCTGGCAGGTATACTAATTAGTGTTAACGCTATCATGGCTATCTAGTCTTGGAGCGTTCAGAGGCCCGGTGTGCGGGCACATACGCAGATTACGTCAACTCAAAGAGATATCGTTTATGGACGCAATTCCGGAACTGCTGGAAAGCATCGCCCACGCACCCATCAGGAAGCGCGCTATTACCAATCCTGGCGTGCTCAACGAGGCCTACGCGTACGCCAAGCCGAGTTCCTTCTCGCGTGGCATGAGAATCGACCTCAACGGCCTCACCATTCTCCTCATCTCGGGCACGGCAAGCATCGACGAACATGGCATGAGTCTGCATGTCGGAGATTTCCGCGCCCAAATGCGACGTACTCTGAAGAACATCACCGGGCTTCTGGCCAGTGAAGGTGCCACCTGGCACGACATCGTCCGAACGACCTGCTATTTACGCGATATCGACCGCGACTATGAGGCATTCAACGAGGAGCGCACGGCATTTTTCGGCGAACAGGGGCTAGAGCCGCTGCCCGCTTCCACCGGCATTCAGGCCAAGCTCTGCCGGCCGGAATTGCTGATCGAAATTGAGGCCATTGCCATGTTTCGCACGGACAGGCAAACGGATGTTGACGGGGGGTAGACGTCATGCGAAATGCCCCGCCCTTACCCCCAGGATGCTTATTGACACCGGCGCCAGATTGTCCTTGACAGTGTTGTCGCAAAGACAAACAATTCCATATCTAGTCTGTGCGTAAGAGATTCGACTGCACACTCGCAATCGTTCGATCCCTGCAAAATCGCTGAGTGCAAAGAACGGAAATGGCATGGATTTGAAAAGATCTGGTATCGTTACCTTTTTCACCGTCCTGGTTATAGTGGCTGCCGTCCTAGCCCTCACTGTTGACCGGCGCCAAGCCGTGTACGCCACAGAAGGAAATCCGGCAGTCGTCACCATCGATTATCCTCTCGGGGGGTCTATCTTTCCTCCCGAGATCACGCCTCCAACATTCATCTGGCGCGACGCAGCGCAAACGGCCAACCTCTGGCGGATCGATGTCGTCTTTGCCGATGGATCGCCGGCGATGCGCTTTGAATCCCACGGCGAACCGTTGAAGATTGGCGATATCGATCAGCGTTGCATCTCCGCACGCAACGAGTTACCAAAACTCACCCCTGAACAGGCTGCCGCGCACACCTGGATACCGGACGCGAATACCTGGGAGAAGGTCAAGAAGCACACGTTGGCGGGCCCGGCGGAAGTGACTATTACCGGCTTCAACCTGAAGGACCCCAGCCGCGCCGTATCCAAAGGGCAGACTGCTCTACGAACCTCGAAAGACCCGGTCGGAGCCCCCATCTTCTACCGCGATGTGCCGCTGATGCCCTCAGAAACCGAAAAAGGCGTCATCAAGCCACTGGCGCCCACCGCGATCCCGCTTATCCAGTGGCGATTGCGCAGCATCGACCAGCCTCAAAGCCGCGTCGTGCTTGAAGGCATGCACACATGCGCCAATTGTCATTCCTTCTCCGCTGATGGCAAAACCATGGGCATGGATATGGATGGGCCGCAAAACGATAAAGGCCTTTACGCCATGGTCCCGCTCAAGCCGCAGACGGTCATTCGCAGCCAGGACATGATTTCGTGGAACCCGACACAGGATCGCCAGTTTGCTTTCAATCGTGTTGGCTTCATGTCGCGTGTTTCGCCTGACGGACGTTATGTGCTGACCATGGTCACCAGCGCCGAGCGTCCATCGGAGAACAACTACTATGTCGCAAATTTCCTGGATTACCGCTTTCTGCAAGTCTTTTATCCCACCCGCGGCGTTCTGTACTGGTATGACCGGAACACCGGCCAGCGGCATCCGCTGCCTGGCGCTGACGATCCCGGCTATGTGCAGACCAACGGGGTCTGGAGCCCTGATGGCAAATGGGTGGTCTTCATCAGGGCCAAGGCCCAGGACCCGTATCCGCTGGGCAAACCCATCGCCACCCACGCAAACGATCCAAATGAGATTCAGATCCAATACGATCTCTACAGGGTTCCATTCAACAATGGCAAAGGCGGCGAGGCGGAGCCCATTGCGGGTGCATCGGCCAACGGCATGAGTAATTCCTTTCCTAAGGTCTCGCCCGACGGACGCTGGATTGTGTTTGTTGAAGCGCACAATAGCTTGCTCATGCGTCCCGACGGCCAGCTATACATTGTGCCCTTCGAAGGCGGGCAGGCTCGCCGCATGAACGCCAATATGTATCCCATGAATTCATGGCACAGCTGGTCGCCCAATGGACGGTGGCTGGTGTTTTCCTCCAAGAGCCGCGGGCCTTACACCCGGATGTATCTGACCCATATCGACGAAAATGGCAACGACAGCCCGGCCATCTATATCGACAACCCGACCGCGGCGAACCGCGCCGTAAATTTACCGGAGTTCGTGAACATTCCGTATGACGGATTGGTCAAGATCGATACGCCCGCAGTGGATATGTACAGGCAGTTCGACCATGCCGCGGAACTGGGGGAGAAAGGACAGAGTGTAGAGGCACTTCAGGAATGGATAGTTCTGGCTGACGCGAATCCCGGTGATGCGCGTATCCATAACAACCTGGGCGCGGCTCTGACGCGCACCGGCAAGTTTGAAGAAGCCATTCCGCAATTTGAAAAGGCGCTGGAATTGAACCCGCAATACAATCTGGTTCACGGAAATTTGGCCAGCGCTTTGATGAAGGCCGGGCGGACCGACGAGGCGCTACGTCAGTACCAGCTGGCCCTCGATGCCTCTCCCGAATCGGCGGACCTTCACAACCGTTTTGGAAACGCATTGGAAGCGCAAGGCCATCTTGAACTGGCAACTCGGGAGTTTGAGCGAGCTATCGAAATTAATCCCCGCTTTGCCGATGCACATAATAGTCTTGGTCTCGCCCTTCTGGCGACGGGACAACGCGAGCAGGCGAGCCAGGCAGAACAGGAGTTCAAGACCGCTATCTCCATCGATCCTCATGATGCGGAAGCCCAGAACAATCTTGGCACGCTTTACGGGCAACAAGGAAACGATGCTGAAGCAGAGCGGTTATTCCGCGATGCGCTCGAAAGTAGTCCTGCATTTACCAAAGCACTTGTGAATTTGGGCGCCACCCTAGCCAGCGAGTCACGCTTTGCTGAAGCCGACGCCACGTTGCAGAGGGCGCTTCAAATCGAGCCCGAAAACAAAGAGGCTCAGGAGCTTCGTTTCATGATCAAGGCTCAGGGAGGCAAGTGAAACTCCGCGAGAAGGTGTTGTGCCTCGCAAAATTCCATCTATCTTTATTTTCATGGCCTTTCAGCTAGCACGTAGTTGGGGGGATCTCACCAGCTCTTAACCTGTGCCTCGCCAAAATTCTATCGGCCTGTATTGTCATAGCGTCTCCAAAAGTAGGTCGCGGCGAGAGCGAAACAATCGAGTAAAAAGAACAGCCAGGAGCCTTGACAGGCTCAGTATGAGATCAGTTTCACATGTCAAGAGGCCAAAATTGGCATCTGATCTATACCTGATTCAAAGGCAGATCGGTATTTTGGCGAGGGACAACAAGAACTCGGAATCGAAAAAGTTCGGATGGCACACCTTCCGGCAAACTTACTCGACTCTTTTGAGGAGCGCGGGCGCTGAGTTCAAGGTAATGCAGAAACTGCTTCGACACTCATGCTGCGATCGACACTCGATGTCGATACCCAGGCGATTACCCCCGCGAAGCACGCTGCCTAAGCTGTTGTCATGTCGCTTGTCTTTTCTTCCTAAGTGAAATCGGAGACGCGTACGTCGCTCGAGACTGGAGTGGGCCAGTCAGCCCATCGGAGCAATCATCTAAAAGGTACACTGAAATTTGGGTGCAAAATGGGCACATTTCTATGGCTCTTTTGCACTCTTACGGTTTCCGCCAATTCCGTATAACTCTCTTGGAATGATGGCGGGGACGACGGGGCTCGAACCCGCGACCTCTGCCGTGACAGTGAGCGGGATACCCGTAACTAACAGAAACCAGGGGCAACGGACGACACCTGTAGCGCCCTGAGGAACCCATGGGAACCCTTATTGCACCCTTAACGAACCCACGACCTCTGTCAATTCGACCTCTGCTTTTTTACCCAGATGACCTTTGATGGATTGATATATGATCCTCGCAAGGGGTCTATGACTTTTACCCAGCCGCATAAGAGACTTGATCCTAAATCCGTGTAACAGCACCCTATAGTCCCAACAGGTTCGAGAGAATCTCACGTCTGCGTGCCATCGTGCGAGACGGATCGCTCCTTCAAAATCCAAAAAGTTATCGGCTACTTCCAAAAAGTTATTGGACGCGGTGAGTGAACCTGGCATACGTTTCGGCATATCGCGGTCCTTTACGGGCCGCTGGAGGTGCCGATGCTTGCCACGCTCAAACCCACACGCCGGTTGCAGGCTGGAGTGTCATCCCATTCATGACCGTTGCCGGCCGTTGATCGCCGCTGTATTCATCGGGGCACCATGTCTTCGATGTCGAGCCCAGGGCACGCTCCCCGGCAGGCACAACGCCGGGGGTTCTGCAGGACTGGGCAACGAGGAAATACGGCACATACGTCATGGCTATATTGGTTTGTCACGTCAACGTGCGAGGTCTGCGGTGGAACGGAGAGAGCAATTCTGAGTTCTTCCCGATTGCCTGTATTTTCGCCTTCGATTGATGCCTCCGGCAGTCGGAAACGTTATTTACAGAGTAGTCAGCAAACGAGGTTACCTTCCTGTGATAAATATTGTGAGGCGCTTTTAACTTGACTTCCATATGCGGGCTATGAATAACTGGCTCCTGATCTTCCTTCTCAGACGTGATTCGGATTTGGGCCTCCGGTGCTGTCGCGTCAGTTGAGTGTCTCGGATCTGAAAACACTTCGATGTCGATGCAGGTCTGAACACTAGAGTCCTTCGACGGGCAACGTGCAATACCGAAGCAGAGCTTTTGCGGTTCTCACGAGTTAAAAATGAGGACCGAAGGCGAGTATGTCTAGTTGAGCGTCGCACTGTTCCACCATTGAAGTCTTTTCCCATATCCAGGTTGCGAGGATTGAATGCACGTCCCCCGTTCCACCCGAGTTGCGTTTCTGTTTCTATTCGCATTTCACGTTCAGATAGGCTCATGGCCTTCGCGGCTGCAGTGCCGCCAGAAGCGCATTTCTGCGCCCTCGGCCCGCGCCGGAACGTGCATTTCAAATTGCGGGCACATAGTCTAATGTCGGCACCAAGCTATTCATCCCATCTGCAACTCAATGACCTTTGCCAACAGCACGAAACAAGGTTCGATTTAGCAGGAACGAGCCGGCCTAGACAGGTGTGCAGGCATTCCAGATGAACATTCCCATGAGTTTTTATTCAGAGTTGACCAGTTGCTTAGAAAGGCTTCATATGAATCGCATGTCGCGCATCTATACCTCGCTGTCCCGCGTCCTGATTGTTCTTGCCATTATTTGTGCACCGCTTACTGCACTGGCAACTACCGTGGCCACGCCGACCTTCAGTCCGGTAGCGGGAAGTTATACCGGCACGCAATCGGTGACCATCAGCGACGCCACTTCGGGCGCGGCCTGCTTCTACACCCTCACCGCCGGCACGACGGGC
>Ga0182024_10004531_pt1 | contig 31888 bp, 35 predicted proteins | sample P32metaG_FD_120480 | JGI IMG/M metagenome (GOLD analysis project Ga0182024, IMG submission 120480) | Permafrost microbial communities from Stordalen Mire, Sweden - P3-2 metaG (Illumina Assembly) | ecosystem: Environmental > Terrestrial > Soil > Wetlands > Permafrost | place: Sweden: Stordalen...
ACATCCATGTCCGTCAAATCTTTCGCTTGCACTGTTGGACCCTCTGATGCATACGTGCATATGTATATTGCTTCTGTTCCCTGACGCAACACAGGCACAACCGAGGAGAAAACACGATGGACGCAGCCAAAAGCCGGGGGCTTTTAAACACGATGAAGCGTATCGTTGAACGAGCGCGAATTGAATGGTTCGGCGATGAGGCGACGATTCAATTTCCGTATTAGAGAAACCAATTATCGACAAATCTAGATTTTCAGGATAAAAATGGGTGGCATCTCGAAGGATCGAACCAAGCTCCTGCACCCGTCGGAGCGACCGGACGGTCGCGGTCCCAGATGGGCGCAGGGCGCTGGAAGCGTCCGGGACAAAAAAAAGCGTTTCTTATCTCCCACGCGGCCATAACCCATTGATATCTATCGAATCGAGGATCTATCCGACGTTGGCGAGGGGCAAATATCAAGGACTTAGGAGGCATTTGGCGCGCCGTTTCGGGTCGTTTGCCGCTCTTTCGGAGGTAAAGAACGTTTCGGAACGGCATTCGGCGCCTTCCCGGCTCGTTCAAGCGTCGGCTGTCCGGCCCTTTGGCGCCCACGAGGATCTCCTCTTGGCGGGAAGCGGTCAAATTCGCCGCGCCGCGCAACCAAGGCGTAAGGAGTCTCCGCTAAGTCTTGGCAATTGGCCGGCTGCGAGAAGGGCAGGCGCGGCGCCGGATCGCCGATCCGCGCAAGGCGTTCACTTGACGTTGGTTCCGGCTCCCACACAGGAAGGTCGAACTTATGCGCATCGCCGTCAACGCCCGAGTGACCGCCTTCGCGACCGGCGGGCAGCAGCGCGTCGCGAGCGAGGTGATGAAGCGGCTCGGCGCGGTCAATGTCGTTGCCCCGGCAAGGCCGCTGAGCGGAATCAAAGGCCATATCTGGGAGCAGACGGTGCTGCCTTGGCGCGCGCGCGGCCATCTCCTGTGGTCGCCTTCCGCGACGGGGCCGCTCGTCATGCGCCGCCAGATCGTCACGCTGCATGATGTGGCGTTTCTCGACACGCCGCAGTTTTTCTCGCCCTCGTTTCGGCGGCTCTATGAATATCTGACGCCCGCTCTGGCGCGCACGGCCGCGCGCATCGTCACCGTGTCGGAATTCTCGCGTGCGCGCATTCTCAATTCGTTCGGAACGCCGCCCGAAAAGATCGTGGTCATCGGCAACGGCGTTTCGGCCAATTTTCGCCCGCAGAGCGCCGATGAAATCGCCAGGACGCGCGCCGCGCTCGATCTGCCGCCGCGCTATTTCCTGCTTCAGGCGACCTCCGATCGGCGCAAGAATCTGACCGGCGCTCTGCAAGCCTGGACGAAGGCCTTGCCGCAATTGCCGGACGATCTGCAACTCGTCGTGTCCGGCAATTTGGGCCGCGCCCATGTGTTCGGCAAGTCGGACGTCGTCCTCGACGCGCCGCGCATGCGCGCCGTCGGCTATGTCGAGGAAGAGCACATGGCGCCGTTGATGGCCGGCGCCGAGGCCTTTCTGTTTCCCTCGCTTTATGAGGGTTTCGGCATGCCGATCATCGAGGCGATGGCTTGCGCGACGCCGGTGCTGACCAGCGCGGCGACAGCGACGCAAGAGGTGGCGGCGGACAAAGCGCTGCTCGTCGATCCGACGTCTGTCGAGGATATGGCGCGCGGCATTGTCGAAATGTCCGGGAATGCCGATTTGCGCGCGCGCCTGGCCGCTGCCGGCCCGGCCCATGCCGCAAAATTCACGTGGGAAGATGTCGCGCAGCGCTACATCAGATTGTTCGGGGAAGTCGACCGCGAGAGTACGGGCGCGATTGCGCTGCGCGAGCGACGGCCTGTCGAGACCGGCGCATCGCGGAGACTTTGACGCGGCCCCGCGCTTGCGCCATCCTCTGTCCGCATCAGGGATCGGGGCGGAGAAACTTATGAACATGCGCGCTTTTGGCGAGATCGACGGCGTTCCTGTCGTCGAAGTGACGATCGCCTCAAAGGCCGGCGCCGTCGCAAAGATCCTGACCTGGGGCGCCGTCTTGCGCGATCTTGTCGTGCCCACGCGCGCCGGGCCGCAAAGAGTCGTTCTCGGCCTCAATTCCCTGGCCGATTATCAGGCTCATTCGCCTAGTTTCGGCGCCGTGCCGGGACGTTTCGCCAATCGCATCGCCAACGGGCGCTTCATGCTCGACGGCGTCGTCTATGTCTTAAACGTCAAACCCGGCGAAAAGCACACGCTGCATGGCGGACCGCACGGCTTTGGCAAACGCGTGTGGCAATTAGGCGGACACGATTCTTCGTCCGTAACGCTGACGTTGCAGTCGCCGGACGGCGATGCCGGCTTTCCTGGCGCTCTCACGGCGACTTGCGTCTATCGGATGATCGAGCCGGCCACTTTGCGCGTCGAACTTTCGGCGGTATGCGATCGTCCGACGCCGGTCAATCTCACCCAACACGCCTATTTCAATCTGGACGGCTCCGCCGACATCCTCGATCACGAGCTCACGCTGAATTGCGAGTTCTTCACCCCGACCGATTCCGAATTGATCCCGACGGGCGAGATCCGCGCCGTAGCGGAAACGCCCTATGATTTTCGCAAGACGCGCGCGGTGCGAAGCGATGCAGGCGCGACCTATGACACCAATTTCATCGCGGTGATGCAGCCCGGCGACGATGGCATGGCGCATATGGCGACGCTGCGCTCGCCCAAGAGCGGTGTGAAGCTGGAATTGCATACGAGCGAGCCGGGCGTGCAATTCTATGACGCGGCCAAATTGGATTGTCCCGTGCAGGGCCTCGATGGCGCCCATTACGGTGCCCATGCCGGACTTTGTCTGGAGCCGCAAGTGTTCCCGGACTCGCCCAATCGCCGTCATTTCTCGAACTGCATCCTGCAGCCCGACGAAGAATATCGGCACGTCAGCGAATTTCGCTTTTCGTGACGCGCCGAGAGCTCATGAGCCAGGCGGGAGCCTAAGCGCTCAACCCGCGCTTCATTCTCTGCCGAGGCTCTCGCCAGGACCGGCTTCCGCGAGCGCCTGGCCGACTTCGAGCCCAAGATCGTCCATCGACGTTTCTTCGCGCACGCTGAGATCCTCGCCCTTCGACTGGCGCTCGGCCTGTTCTTGCGAACGCGCGACATTGATCGTCACGCTCGCCAGCACTTCCGGATGCAATTGCACCGGAGTCTTATGAAGCCCCAGCGTCTTGATGGGATGAAGCAGAATGATCTGGTTGCGGTGGACCGAGAAGCCGGCGGCGGTGATCGCCTCGCTGATGTCGCGGCCCGACACCGACCCGTAGAGCTGGCCGGTCTCGCCGGCCTGGCGGATGATGATGAAGCTCGATCCGTCGAGCTTGGCCGCGATCGCGCCGGCTTCGTCCTTGAGTTCGAGATTGCGCGCCTCGAGTTGATGGCGCTGGCCTTCGAATTTCTTCTTGTTGCCTTCCGTGGCGCGCAGGGCCTTGCCGCGCGGTAGCAGGAAATTGCGGGCGAACCCGTCATTGACGCGCACCGTCTCGCCCATTTGGCCAAGTTTGGCGACGCGCTCGAGCAGAATGACTTCCATTGTTCTCTCCTTTTGATTTTGGTTCAGGATTTGACATTCGCCGCAGCGGCGCGCCGGGCGCGCAACGACAGCAAGGCTTCGATCAGGCCAACGAGCGCCAGCGCGGGCAGGGACCAGCGCGCCGTGACCATGCAGCCGAGATAGAGCGCCGCCAGCATCGGGATTCGCGCCGGCAGACCGCGCGAAAGCGAGTGAAGAACGGCCACGCCCTGCATGACATAGACGGATCCCAGCGCGCCGACGCCGATCCAGGCGACAAGCCCGGCGGGGTCGGGCAGCACCAGAGCCAGACCGCCGCAGGCGATCAGCCCGACGCCCAGGAAATGCGGCAGAATCAACGCTTCGGGCAAGTTCGGCCACGGGCGTTTCAGTCGTTGCGACAATTGCACCGCACGGGCGCCCGCATAGAGGTTGGCGCAAAACATCAAGCAACTAGTCCCCGCCAGCACTGCGGGCGACAGGCGCACGATCACCGCGGCGAAATCCTCTATGCTGAGGCCGCCGGGGGCCGCCATGACGCCATCGAGCGCGTCCTTAAGATCAGGAACCAGTTCGGCAGAAAGCGCGTCGACGCCTTTCTGGTAGCCGCCATAGGCGAGGATCAAGGCCGCCAGCACGCCAGCCCCAAGAACCGCGCCGATCAGGGCCGCAACGGCGACGATTCCGCCAACCGGAAACCATTTCCGGTCGCCATCGGCGGCGCGGCCGAACAGCCGCTCGCGCGGCAGCAAGGTTGCGATGCTGAGAAGCCACGCGGGCAGGGCGATCGAGGCGGCGAACAAGCCGCCCGACATTGGATCGAGCAATGCCGCAGCGACGAGGCTGGCGATCGCCGCCGCCAGCCCCCCCATATCGAGCCCCCAACCGAGCGTGGCGATCACGATCGGCAGCGGCGCGAGATAGGCGAGCATCATGGCCAGCAACGTGCCCTTCGCGGTAACGGCGAACAGCAGGGCGGCGGCCAGACCCGCGCCAATAGCGATCCCAATGCGTTGCATCATCGTCGAGCTGTCCCGCGCCTTGTGGCGGTTAGGGAAAGGTCGGGTCGCGCCGCCAGTCCCAGCAAAACCGCGCCGGCTCATCCAGCGCGATCGACTTCATCGTTGATTAGGTCTGAACGCCGCGCGCCCAGGCCAAATCCTAGCGGATCACGTAAGGCAATAGGCCCAGGAAGCGCGCGCGTTTGATCGCCTGCGCGAGTTCGCGTTGCTTCTTGGCGGAGACCGCGGTGATGCGCGAGGGCACGATCTTGCCGCGCTCGGAAATGTAGCGAGAGAGCAGGCGCGTATCCTTGTAGTCGATCTTGGGCGCGCTGGGGCCCGAGAAAGGGCAGCTCTTGCGGCGACGAAAGAAGGGGCGGCGAGGGGCGGTCGGCATCAGAAGGCTCCTGGAACGGCGGCGTCATCGCGAGGGCGGCGAGGGCGATCCGGGCGATCGCCTCGGTCTGGGCGGTCGCCCCGATCAGGCCGGTCGCCGCGATCGAAGCGGCCGCCGCGGCGTTCGGAACGGTCGTCGCGGTCCGCGTCGTCGCGCTTGCGCAACATGGCCGACTGGCCTTCTTCATGCTCGTCGACGCGCAGCGTCAGATAGCGGATCACATCCTCGTTAAGGCCGAGTTGGCGCTCCATTTCAACGACGGCGGCCGAGGGCGCGTCGATATTGAGCAATGAGAAATGCGCCTTGCGGTTTTTCTTGACGCGGAAGGCGAGCGACTTGACGCCCCAATATTCGACCTTGGACACGGAGCCGCCGTGGGCGGCCAGGATGCCCTTGAGCTGTTCGGTCAAAGCTTCGACTTGCTGGGCGGTCACATCCTGACGCGCCATATAGACATGCTCGTAAAGAGCCATGATGAGCCTTTCTTCCTGTTGCGCGCCCCACGCTGAGCCCTTCGAGCCCGTGGAAAGGCTCGACCGGAACTGTTCGAAGGCGGGAACACGGGAAGCCGGGCTGCCAGCCCTGCACGGCGAAGCGAATATTCGCGCGCCATGTCTTCCGTTCAGCCCCCAGCGGGACGCTTCGATTGGGTTGGCTTATAGGCCAGCCTAGCGCGAGCGCAAGCAAAATCGGCGGCCGATCTTATTGCCTCGCTCTATTCGGGCTCCCGGAACGACAGGATATTGTCGCGCGGAAAATCATAGAGCTTGCCGGTCTCCCGCCATTCAGGCGAACAGATTTCAACGATCTTCGGTGCCAGTTCCTCAGGCGTGCGCAGGCTCAGCGGATCTTCGCCTGGCATCGCCGCCGCGCGCATTTTGGTGCGAAGCGGGCCCGGATTGACCAGCATGACGCGGATTTCCGACGTATTGACGGTTTCGGCCGCATAAGTGCGCGCCAACGCATCGAGCGCGGCCTTGGAAACCGCATAGGGACCCCAATAGGCGCGCAACTGGCTGCGATGGGCGATGCCCGAGGTGATGAAGGCGACCCGCCCGGCTTTTGACGCCCGCAGCAAAGGATCGAGCGCGCGAATGAGCCGCCAGTTCGCGGTCACATTGACGGCCAGAACGTCGTCCCACGGCTTGGGGTCGATGTGATGAAGCGGCGACAGGGGACCCAGCGACCCGGCATTGCCGACGAGCGCGTCAAGACGACCCCAACGCTTGAATATGGCCTCGCCCAGCCTGTCGATGGCCGCGTAGTCGCGCAAGTCGCACGGCACAAGCGTCGCGGGGCTTTGTTCGACGGGGCGCAGTGCGCGAATTTCGTCGTCCAGTTCCTCCAGGGCGCCTTGCGTGCGCGCCAAGGCGATTACATGCACGCCTGCGCCGGCCAAGGCCAGCGCGACCGCGCGTCCAATGCCGCGCGAAGCGCCGGTGACCAGCGCGACCCGAATTCCATCGATCATTTCATTCACGCTTATCCAGTTTTTTCCACCGATCGAGGCCGGATCAACCCGTAAGGCGCCGTGATATCGTCGATGCGAGCTTGCCGTTACAGAAAATTTACCCCCAAGCCCATGAGGCGGTTTCAATTTTACATCGTTATGCTCTAAAGTCCTGTTCCTACATCGCTTGCTGCGGCCCGACTACGAGGCGCGACGGCATGGCGGCGCTGGACTAGGCTTGTCGGGCTGACAATATTGGGGATTAGCATGTCCGAGCAAAAGATTGGCCGCCATTCCGGGCGCACGATAACACGTGCGGATTTGTCGGAGGCGGTTTATCAGCGCGTGGGGCTCTCGCGAACCGAATCTTCTGATTTGGTGCAGACCGTGCTCGACGAAATCTGCGACGCGGCGGCGCGCGGGGAGACGGTGAAATTGTCTTCCTTCGGTTCGTTTGTCGTGCGCTCGAAGGGCCAGCGCATCGGCCGCAATCCCAAGACGGGCGTCGAAGTGCCGATCTTGCCGCGACGCGTGATGGTGTTCAAGCCTTCGAACGTCCTGAAGTCGCGCATCAACGGCGGCGGCGTCGATGGCGCGGACAAGAATTGATCGAGCGCCGCTCCGAATGTCGGCTTATCGCGAGGGGCCATGGACAAGAGTCCTGACGCATTCCGCACCATCAGCGAAGCGGCCGAAGATCTGAATCTGCCGCAGCATGTGCTGCGTTTCTGGGAAACTCGATTTCCTCAGATCAAGCCGCTCAAGCGCGGGGGCGGGCGCCGGTATTATCGCCCCGACGACGTCGAACTGTTGCGCGCGATCAAGCAGCTCCTCTACGGCGAGGGTTACACGATCAAGGGCGTGCAGCGGCTGTTCAAGGAGCAAGGCGCGCGTGCGATCGCCGCAGCCCGGCAGCCACGTGCTTCGCACGATGAAGAATCCGACCTTTCCGGACGGCCCCAAACGGAGGAGGGCGCGGCGGCGAATGCCGTCGGCCAGACGCTGTCGGCAGGCCCCAGAGCGACGCTGTCGCTAGCCGACCGACAAGCGCTCCAGGCCGCACTTGCCGATATCGTCGAGGGCGAGCGGATTCTCTCGCACGCACGGTTAAGTTAGGTGCCCGCTCGCGCATTGCATGTGCGGACCGGCTTCACTATAAGGGCGCCGTCGGAGTGTAGCGCAGCCCGGTTAGCGCACTTGTCTGGGGGACAAGGGGTCGTGGGTTCGAATCCCGCCACTCCGACCACTATTCCACAACACAGGCGATAAGGACGCGGCGGGCGTTGCTTCGGCGGCTGACGCTTGTCGCGGATGCTGTCACTTGTGATTCGCATAATGTATATTATGGAACTATGATATGTCGACCGATAGCGTTTTAGTTTTATTCTCAAGACAGACATTTACCCGCTAGAGCATGGCCTTGTCTGCCTTTCCTCGCCCGTCGCCTCATGTGCTCCTAGCATCTCGGCAAGCGTCAGAGCGACGACTTCGGTTGCCTTATGAAGATCGGACAATGGCAAGCGTTCGTCGGCGCGATGGGCATTGGCCTCCTCGATCGTATGCGGGCCGGCCCCGAAAAGGACGATCGGCACACCGGCCTTGGCGTAGTGGCGAGCGTCCGTGTATAGCGGCACGCCGCCGGCCTTGACCTCTTCGCCCATGATCTGGCTTGCGAAGGCGCATAGCGCGCGGGTCAGCTTTTCGCCGGCTGGCGTCGGCGTCAGCGGCTCAGCCAACAGAATGCGCCTCACAAGGACCTTCGCTTCGGAATTCTGTTTTGCCGCCTTGGCGATCACTTCGCGCAATTCGGCTTCGACCCCGGCTGGATTTTCTTCCGGTATCAAGCGCCGATCAAGGCGGAAGACGACGCGGTCGGGAACCACGTTGGTGTTGATGCCCCCCGAAATGAGCCCGATCGTCATTTGCGGCGAGCCGATCCCCGCAATGGTCGATGCTTTGGCGGCAAGGCCCCGGCGCCAATCATAGAGGGCGGTCAGAATGGCGTTCGCCGCCTCGAGCGCATCGACGCCCGTGAAAGGCTTGGCGGCATGGGCCGAGCGGCCGATAACCTCGATCTCAAGATGCAGCGCGCCGTTATGAGCCGTCACGACGCCATAGGAAAAGCCAGCCCCTAAGGCGAGATCAGGCCGGGATAAGCCACTCTCCAGCAGCAGGCGCGGGCCGATTTCGCCGCCGGCCTCTTCGTCATACGTGATGTGGAGTTCGACGGTTCCGCTGAGCTGGGCGCAGCTTTTTTCGAGCGCCAGCAACGCGAAAGCGTAAGTCGCGATATCGCTTTTCGACACGGCGACGCCGCGTCCATACATCCAGCCATCGACGATTTCAGCGCCGTAAGGATCTTTCGTCCAACCCGTGCCGGGTGGCACGACGTCGCCATGCGCATTCAGCGCAATGATCGGACCGGGGCCAAAACGACGACGCACGATCAGATTGGTGACCGAAATCATGCCATTGGCTTTGACCAACTCCTCCGCGACCTTGTGGCGTTCGACGATCAAGCCCAGGCCTTCGAGAAGCGTGGCGGTGAGCGCCGCGGCGCGATCGCAATCGCCGGGCGGATTGTCGGAGGGAACTTTGACGATCTGGGCGAGAAAATTCGTCTGCGCCTCGCGGTTGGCCTCGACGAAGGTGTGAATGGCGTCGCGAATGGCGGTATTCATCGGCAGAATCTCTTGTTTCGGGCGCGGGTCTTGTCGAGCCTAATCCGTCCCATGGTCAAGGCCGACGCAATCGCAAGGACTTTCAAAAGCCTTCGATGCGCATGCCATCATAGGCGGGCGTCACCTTGTCGGGCAGGCGCGCCTTCAGCGCATCGTAGTCGAGATCGGTGTGCAGATTGGTTATGATGGCTCGGCGCGGGCGCATTTGCTCGATCCAAGCGAGCGCTTCGTCGACCGACAAATGGGTTGGATGTGGTTTGTAGCGCAGGCCGTCGATAATCCAGATATCCAGGCCCTCGAGGAATGGCAGGCTGGCGGGCGGAATAGCGTTGAGGTCCGGCGTATAGGCGAGGGCGCCAAATCTAAGGCCGAGCGACGCAATTTCCCCGTGTTCGAGCAGGAAAGGCAGCGCTTCGACCGGGCCGCCCTGCCCCTCTACCCGCACCGGCTGACCGCTCACCAGGCGCTTTTCAATGAGCAGCGGCGGGTAGAAGCTCCCCGGCGGGGATTCGAAGAGATAGGCGAAGGACTGCAAGACCACGCGCGACGTCGCGTCGTCCATATGGATATCGATCCTCTTTCGCATCGCGATGACGAGCGGGCGAAGGTCGTCGATCCCGTGTGTGTGGTCGGCGTGCGAATGGGTCATCAGCACGCCGTCGAGGCGCTCCACCGCCGCATCGAGCAATTGCTCGCGTAGGTCGGGCGAGGTGTCGACGAGCACGCTGGTCTTGCCGGCAGCGTCGCTTTGTTCGACCAGCACCGAACAGCGCCGCCGCCGGTTGCGCGGATTGTTGGGATCGCAAGCGCCCCAGCCTTGCGCGACGCGCGGGACGCCCCCAGAGGAGCCGCATCCCAATATGGTCAGCGCAAGGCTCAAGACGCCGCACCCATCGGCGGCATTTTGGAAAACAGCCTCAAGGCGTTGGCGCGGGTCGCCGCGGCGATGGTGTGATCGTCGACGCCCTTGACCTGCGCCAGAATCTGGGCGATTTGCGTCACAAAAGCCGGTTCGTTGCGTTTGCCGCGAAAAGGGACCGGCGCGAGAAACGGTGCATCGGTTTCGACCAGCAGCCGGTCGATCGGCACGTCGCGCGCAATGTCGCGCAAGCCTTGCGAGTTCTTGAAGGTGAGCACGCCCGAAAAGGAGACATAAAGCCCGAGCGCGAGCCCGGCCTCGGCGAGCGCCCGCGAGGACGTGAAGCAATGCAGGACGCCTTTGAAGGCGCCCTTCCCCGCCTCATCGCGCAGGATCGCCGCGATATCGTCGTCGGCGTCCCGTGCGTGAATGACGAGAGGCAAATCAAGCGCGCGAGCTAGCCCGATCTGCGCGCGAAACACTCGCGCCGCCACATCGCGCGGCGCGTAATCGTAGTGATAGTCGAGCCCCGCCTCCCCAATCCCGACGCACTTTGGATGCCCCGCAAACGCGCGGATCGCCGCGACGTCGGTCTCCGGCTCTTCGGCCGCCTGATGCGGATGCGTGCCGATTGTGAAATAGACCCCCGCAAACCGTTCGGCGAGTGCGACGAGCCGCGCGCCATGCGCGACGCGCGTCGAAATGGTGACGAGCCGCTCGACTCCCGCCGCATCGGCGCGCTCGATGACCGCCTCAATCTCCTCGGCAAAATCCGGAAAATCGAGATGGCAATGACTGTCGATCAGCCTCATTTTTCCTCGGCCTCGGGCTCGACATAGCGGGGGAAGATCGGAGAAGGCGGCGGCAGCGCCGAACCGGGTCTAAGCCGATGGCCGGCCTCGATGCGCCCGGCCTCGCGCTCATCGCCCAGCGCTGCGAAGTCGCGCGTCGGCGCTGGAACCGCAAGCGAATCGAGCAACTTGCCCATCGCGCGTGGAAGAACCGGCTGCAGCAAAACCGCCGCGATGCGCAGCGTCTCGATCGTCACGAACAACACCACGCGCATACGGCCAGGATCGCTTTTAGCGAGCTTCCAGGGTTCGTTATTGGCGAAATAGCGGTTCGCCTTGGCGACGACGTCGAACACGGCGGCCAGATACTGGTGGATCGCGTAAACGGCCATGTGCGCGCGGGCCGCGTTCGCTAGAGCGTCGGCTTGCGCGAGCAATTCGAGGTCGTCGCGCGTCACCGCGCCGTCGCGCCAATCGGGAACGGCCCCAGCGCAATTCTTCGCAATCATCGACAGCGAGCGTTGCGCGAGATTGCCCAGGTCATTGGCCAAATCCGCGTTGATGCGCTGGACGATCGCCTCATGCGAATAATTGCCGTCCTGCCCGAAGGGCACTTCGCGAAGGAAGAAATAGCGGATCGGATCAACCCCGTAATTGGCGATGAGACTGGCGGGATCGACGACATTGCCGGTCGATTTCGACATTTTCTCGCCGCGGCTGAATAGGAAGCCGTGAACCACGATCTGCCTGGGAATCGCCAGTTTCGCCGACATCAGGAAGGCCGGCCAATAGATCGAGTGAAAGCGTGTGATGTCCTTGCCGATGACATGGGCATTCGCCGGCCAAAAGGCCGCCTTCGGACCGTCGTCGGGAAAGCCGGTCGCGGTGATGTAATTGGTCAGCGCATCGACCCAGACATACATCACATGGCGAGGATCGCCGGGAACCGGCACGCCCCAATCGAAAGTTGTGCGGCTGATCGAAAGATCGGTAAGGCCGCGTTTGACGAAGGCGATGATCTCGTTGCGGTATTTGTCTGGCGTCACGAAATCGGGCTGCGTCTCGTAATGGGCCAATAGCCTGTCGGCATAGGCGGAAAGGCGAAAGAAATAGCTCTCCTCTTCCACCCATTCGGCCGGCGCGCCGCTCGGCGCGAGCTTGCCGCCGTTGGGTCCTTCGGTAAGTTCCCCCTCGTCGAAATAGGCTTCGTCGCGCACCGAATACCAACCTGAATAATTCGACAGGTAAATGTCGCCATTCGCCTCCATTCGCCGCCAGATCGCTTGGCTGGCGCGCTTATGGCGTTCTTGCGTCGTTCGCACAATGTCGTCGGCGCGCGCGTTGAGCGCCTCGCCCATCGCCTCGAATTGCGCGGCCGTGCGATCGGCGAGCGCCTGCGGGGTCAACCCTTCGCGCGCCGCGGTCTGCTGCATCTTTAGCCCATGTTCGTCCATGCCGGTGACGAACAGAACATCGCGCCCGTCCAGGCGCATGAATCTGGCGATCGCGTCGGTCGCAATGCGCTCATAGGCGTGGCCGATATGGGGCGGCCCATTGCCGTAGGGAATCGCGGTCGTGATGTAGAAACGTTGGCGTTGGGTCATCAGCTGTCGTCCTAGAGTTCCCGTATCTCGAAAATGCTCTAGGAGCTTCGACTCTTACAGGCGGCGCGCGGCGGCGGCGAGTTCCGCAAAGACCGACAAAACATGCAGTTTCCGGTCGAGATTATAAGTGTCGGTTTCCCGCGTCGCGGCGCGAATCTTCTCCCATAACTCGGCAATCGACGCAAGACGCGCGCCCTGCCCGCCGTGCGCGCGCGCCGCGAGCCAATCGTAGAGCGCGTTCATCAATCCATCGAACGCGTCGCCTGCGCCGCGCGCGCTGACCGCATCGGCGAGCTTGTGGATCTCGCGAAAATCGGCCTCGGGCAATTGGGCGACGGCCGCCTCGATCATCGCGGCGATCTCGCTGAAAGCGGGATCGACGCGCTTGAGCGCCTCGCGCACCGATCCGTTGGCGCGCGCTGCCGCACGGCTCAGATCCGTTGGCGTGGTATCGCTCCAGGGATCGCCGAGGCCGCCGATGATTTTCTCGATATCGACGCTCGCAAGCCCCTCCAGTACCAGGCGCCGACACCGCGATCTTATCGTCGGCAGAACCTGACCCGGCTTATGCGAGACGATGAGGAATAGGGAGCGCGGCGGCGGCTCCTCGATCATTTTAAGCAGAGCGTTGGCGCCATTGCGATTAAGGTCCTCGGCGCAATCGACAATGCAAATGCGCCAGCCGCCCGCCCCGGCTGATTTCTGGAACAATTGTAGAGAGTTGCGCACGTCCTCGACACGAATTTCCGAATAGAAATTCTTCGGCTGCGGGTTCCAGTTCCGGCGCAGCAAGGTCAGATCGGGATGGGCCAGAGCCATGGCCTGGCGAACGGCGGGGCTTTGTGGATCGATGCTAAGATCCGGGGCGGCGCGCACCGGCGCGGCGCGCGGATCGGGATGGGCCAGAAGAAAACGCGCGAAACGCCAGGCGAGCGTCGCTTTGCCGATTCCCTCTTGTCCGCCGATCAGCCAGGCGTGCGGCAGCTTTTCCGAGCGACAGGCGTTCAGCAGCTCGCTCTCAGCGGCGGCATGGCCGATCAGGGTCGTCGCAAAGCGGGGATGCGGCGCGCCTGGATAAAGGTCGCTCTCCGGCCCGGCGCCCTCGGGAGCCCGGCTCATTGTGCCCCCTCCGGACCAAGCGCATATCCCAATCTTTCGCGCACGCTCTCCCAGATCGCTTGCTCGACCGCCTGAGCGGCCCTGTCGGCGTCGATGATGGCGCAGCGCTGGGGCTCGGCGCGCGCGATATCGAGAAACGCTTGCCGCAGAGCCTCGTGGAAAGTTTCGCTTTCGCGCTCGAAGCGGTCGGCTTTTTTCTTCTTACCGCGGCGAGCCGCCGCGCGCGCAAGCCCCCTTTTGGGCGCCAGATCGAGGATCAGCGTCAGGTCAGGTCTCACATCGCCGATCGCGACCCGTTCGAGGCTGGCGATCATCGCCGGATCGAGTTTGCCCGCCGCGCCCTGATAGGCGCGCGTCGAATCGGCGAAACGATCGCTGATTACCCAAGCGCCGCGAGCGAGCGCGGGCGCGATCGTGTGATCGACGTGGTCGATGCGCGCGGCGCTGAACAAAATGGCCTCGCCGGCGGGCCCAAAAGGCGCGGCATTGCCCGAAAGAAGGAAATCGCGCAGAACCTCGGCGCCGGGCGATCCCCCGGGCTCGCGCGTCACGACAACCGAAATGCCGATTCCCTCCAGCCTTTGCGCCAATAATTTCGCCTGCGTCGACTTGCCGACCCCTTCGCCGCCTTCCAGCGTGATGAAACGGCCCCTGTTGGATGCGCTCATAATCCGTTCTTCGCAAAGGTCTTGCGCAGCAGCCCGCCGGCCAGTTCGAGGCCGGCGTCGAGCGCGCGCTGGCTCAGCGTTCCCACCGCGACCGCCTCGCCGGTCTTGAGCGGCACGTCGAGCACTTGCGATTGGCCGCGCCATATCTTCAGCCGGCCGACTTCGACGCCTTGCGCGACCGGCGCGACGAGCGGGCCCTGATAGACGATTTTCGCCGATAGTTTCTCGCCCGAGCCGCGCGCGGCGAACACTTTGACCGGTTTTTCCGCGACCAGCGCGACTTCGCCCTGCGCGCCGCCGTAAACCTTGGCCTGCCCGACGATCTCGTCCGGCTGGAAAAGGGTTCTCGCGTCGAAGGAGCGAAAGCCCCAATCCAGCAATTTGCGCGATTCCTCGGCCCGATCGGCGGCGGTTTTCAGGCCGTTGACGACAATGATGAGGCGCTGCCCGTTCTGGACCGCCGAGCCGACGAGGCCAAAACCGCTCTCGGCGACGTCGCCAGTCTTGAGTCCGTCCGCGCCCAGATCCATCGACAATAAAGGATTGCGATTGAGCTGGCGCACCTTGTTCCAGGTGAATTCCTTTTCGCTGAAATAACGATAAAGCTCGGGATAGTCTGCGATGATATGGGCGGCCAGCAGCGCCATTTCGCGCGGCGTCACGCGCTGGCGCGGATCGCTCTTGCCCCAGGGGTTGGCGAATGTGGAGCGCGTCATGCCAAGCTCGGCCGCGCGCTTGTTCATCATGCCGACAAAATTGTCCTCGGTGCCGGCGACCCCTTCGGCAAGCGTGATCGCGGCGTCATTGCCCGACTGGATCGCGACGCCGCGTATCAGATCCTCGATGCGCACCTTGCTGTGCAGGGCCAGGAACATCGAGGAGCCGTGCGAGGGCGCGCCGCCGGTGCGCCAGGCGTTTTCCGACACTTCAAACTGGTCGTCGAGCTTGAGGCGGCCCTCCTTGATTTCGTGGAAAACAATTTCGGCGGTCATCAATTTGGCGGTCGAGGCCGGCGTCATCAATTCGTCGGCGCTCTTTTCGAACAGCACCGCGCCGCTTTCATAGTCCATCAGCAACGCGAACGGCGCGTTGGTTTGATAGCTTTGCGCCCGCGCCCGGGCGCTCCAGCCCATCGCAAGGCTCAAGACAAAGGCAATGACGATCGCGCGCGATACAAACAAAGGCGGTCTCCGCGCCGCGCGGACTTCGCCGGCGCGGGCGCCTCTTATTTGCATCGCAAAGCCGACAAATCAACGGCGGCGCGGGCGCTCGTCGCAGGCCAGATTACAGCTTTTCGTTCAAGGGAACCAAGCCTCGCGTGGTGACCCGGTCGAACAGTCCCCGATGCTGCATGAACAGGCGCAGCTTGCCGGTATCGGCGAAATAAAGCGCGCCGTCGGTCGCGATCGTCTGCAGTTTGGGACGGGGCGGCGGCATTTCGGATGTGCGGGCCGCCGTCACGGGAATTGCCGCATCCGGGATGGTGCCGAGATCGAATGGCCGCGAGGGCGGCGTCGGCGCGTGGATTGGCAGCGGTCTTGCGGGCTCGGCCAGCGCTTCGACAGGCGCGACCGGAGCGGGTTCGGGCGCCGGAGGCTTGGGGCGGACCGGCGGCGGCGCCGTGAGGGCGCTAGTGAGGCTTTCGACGGGGCCCAGAATATTGCTGGCCACCATAACCGGCCTCAAGGAGGGCGCGCCGTCGAGCGTCGCGGGCGACCCGTCGATGCGCAAGGATGCCAGCAGCTTGTTGTCGTCGGAGCCTTCGAGCGAGGCGCGGCCGATATATTCGACTTTGACGCGCGCGGTGCCGGAGCCCTTGAAATCGAGCGCGTCGGCGACGCGCGAGGAAACGTCCATCACGCGCCCGCCATGATAGGGGCCGCGATCGTTGACGCGAACGACGATCGAATGGCCGTTGCCAAGATTGGTGACCCGCGCATAGCTCGGCAGCGGCATGGTCGGATGGGCGGCGGAAATCGATTCCTTGTCGTAGACCTCGCCATTGGCGGTGCGCCGGCCCTGGAACGCGTCGCCGTACCACGAAGCCATGCCGACGGCGGTATAGGATTCGTTCTCCGAGGGATAATAGGTGCGCCCGGCGATCGAATAGGCGTGGCCGACGAGATATTGGCCGCCGCCGCGCGGCACAGGCTGGCCGTCGGCGACGACGCGCGGACTGGCGTGGCCATACTGCCGTTCGGAGAAATATTCCTTGCCGTTATAGGAGTGCCGCGACTGCGGCGGCTGCGCGCAGCCGGCGACGCCCGCCACGCAAATCAATGCCCCTGCCCCTACGATCCGCCGCATCGACGCCTTATCCAAAAACGATCGGGAGGCTTCAATCATGGATCGGAACTCGGGACCGCAACGCAGAAACGCCAATGCAAAGAACGCCGCAAGGGCGGCTCGCCGACGCGCGGCGACCGCGGGGGCGCTTGATCGTGACGGTCACTTTTGCCCCCGCTTCCTTTCCAAAGTGCTAATGTTTTATGTGGACCAAGGCGAAATTGAATAGTTCAAATTAGCAGGAGCCGGCTCGATCGGCAAATGCCGCGGCGCGCTCCCGCCCCCGGGCCGTTCCATCCTCCGCACTCATTTGGGAAAGCTTTGATCGCGTGATCGGAGCACGCAACCGCAAGATCCCGATTCTTAAATCCGAGAAATATCAAAGCGTTAGGCGCTTCGACAATTCGGGCGCCAAACTTTTTCCAAACATTTCCTTGGCGGCATCGTGAGATATCAGGGGGTTACGGTCAAAAAATTTGGAAGATGCGTTTTTTCCGAACTTCCGATCTTTCTCGCCGCCGATCTGCCTGCCGTCTCTCCACTGTTTCGTTCGCGCCAGCATGTGGCGTAAAAGGTGAAATGTCCAGAAATCGATTTCTCTAAAACAGAATTTCTGTGGAGAGACGCCGCTGCCGAGCGCGCCGATGGCAGCCGCCGGCGCCAATCGACACGATAATGGCGCGCCCGGAGCGGCTTTGGCGCTCAAACGAAGCCTTAGTAACGCGAAATGCGGCCAAGAATCGCGTGAAAGTCACGAGCAAAACGGGGGTCTTGGGCGATCTGCGAAAACGGACATATAAAGACATAAGCATATGTTTATATGGATTGCCGCTGGAGCCCCGCCCCGCCCCCTCACACCCAATGCTCGTTGAGCCATCGCACCGGGCGGATCGATTTGTACGGCTTGTACCAGGGCGCGCGGCTGTCGCCCGCCAGCGCCTCGTGCGGGCGCGGATGGCCGGTGAAGACGACGATGCGGGCGTCGGGCGGCAGCGCCACCTCGCGCCAGAGATTGAGGGGAAAGCGCGGCGTCATCGTCACCTTGAAACTCGGGCACCAGGCCTTCGGCCAAAAGGACTTTGAGAGGCGAGACTCCTTCGTCAGGTAGATCTGCTCGTTGACATAACGGAACGACATCGCAATCGCGTTCTTCTCGAAATCGTCGACGAGGTGGGGCGCGCCGCCGGCGGGAAACCGCATTACCGAGGAATTGCCGATGCCCTCCGCCTCCTGCGTCCAGTTCTTGATGAGGCACAACTTGCCCGGTTCGAAATCGAAGAAATCGTCGAGCGGGCCGGTGGCGACGACGTCGAGATCGAGAAAAAGGACGTCGCCGCTGACCCCGATATCGCGCGACCAAAGCGCGAGCTTGCGCCACGGGCCGCCGCGAATGCCCCTGACGGGCAGATCGATGGGAGGGATCGGCAGGACGTCGATGGCCGGATCAAGGCCGGCCCCATCGTCGGTGAAGGCGATGAACCGGGTTGGCCGCGAGACGTTGCGCATGGCGCCGCGATAGAGCCGGTTCACATAATCGGCCGGAAACTGCGTTCCCCATTTGATGCAGGCTATTTGTTGCATTTCTAGCCCGCAATGTCCTTCGCCGGCGCGCGTCGGGCCGTCTCTATTGGCTATCGCCGCCGGCGGCAAGTTCGGCGCGCATCGAATATCACGCGGCCGAAGGCCCCAAACGTTGCCTTGTTTGGGCCGTCATCCGGCGGACGCTGGCTCCCAATGATGCACAATTTTGAACAAGCGCTGCTCAAATGAACGACTTCCGGCATCCGAGCCAAAGCCTGTAACGTCTTGCGCAACGCGCCGTCATGCGGCGGGTGTCCCGGATTCGCGCCTCCGGAAGTTGGTCTTAATCGTTCTGCAAGCCACGCAGGCGCCTGCGGCCGCGCCTTGAATCTTTAAGCCGAAAAGTTACTTCGAGCCAAGGGAGAGGCTAAAATGATCATTTGCATCTATCATCAAAACGATGGGGCGGAGCACTGCTATTCTGTTCCCATCGTCGTCGTTCCCGTCCATTTGCCGCCGCCTGGACCCAACCCCTATAATTATCCTTTCCTCATGGCGGATGCGGTGATTGTTGGATCGTTGCACGCCCTGGCGCAGAAAATCTCCGACGAGGGCGCCCGTCAGGCTGTCCATGAAGGCATTAATGACGCCGTAGAGGCGATGCAGGCGCGCGTTGGAAAGAACGCCCGGCTCATGCTGAACCCGCAGCCTTTGCCGCCGTGAGGATTTAGGAGAGAACGGCGAAACAACTGGCCGCCGGCGATCGCGCCGGCGGCCAGTTCGTTTGGCGCAGGCGTCACTGCTTGCGGACGCAGCGATACCCCTGCGCGTTCGGGAACGACTCCTGCTGCATTCCGCGCTGGCACGGGCCGGAATCGGAAAATTTGGGCGAATGGCCGTGCGCCCTCGGCAGCGTGCCGCGTTGCTGCTCCAGCACGCCGGTCGGATCGTCGGCGTAAGCGCCGGCCGAAGCCAGCAACAACCCGAGAACGGCGCCGCATTTCAACATTTGATGGATCATGGTCATCTCCTCTGTACTATCAAAGGAGACAATTCCGATGGCGGCGCGAAGGTCGCGTGTGACGCCGCTCACAATCCCGTGACGGCTCTAAAAACGAAATGCGAGGCGAGGGTTGGGCGGCGGGTCGCGTGGACGCTCGCGCTAAGCTGGTCGTCGCCCGAACTTAGGTTGATCGAGATCGGATCGTCTTTGCTCAGGGAAGCTCGATCGCTTTTTGTTTGAGGCCGGCGATATGCTGTCCCGGCCCCGCCGCAAAGTACGGCTGCTGGACGCCCGCATATTTATGCTGGGCGGAATCGGCCGTATCCCGATAGGCGGGCTTGAGGGCCATCAGACCCGCGGCGAGGGCGATAACGATCGCCACGACGACCGAGGCGGCGAACTGACGGCGGGCGACCGAGCGGATTTCGTCCGCGCTCATACCGACCCCGAGATCGTTCCCCTCAAGGCGTTCAACGTTTTGCATGTTCGTCGATCCCTGTCTGCGCTAACCCGAATAATAACGCGGCCTGGACTTGGAGGTTCCCGAATGCTCGGCCGCGCGCTTGTCATCATCCTTACGGTCTGCCATTCGGCGAGTTTCAGGCGGGCCGTGAACGGGTCCCGCCGCCCGCGGCCCTGGCCGAGACCCAGAATGGAGACCCAGGCTCCGGCTGTGGCTTCAACCGAGCGGGGCCAGCATGGTTCCGCCGCTTCGCAAACCGCGCGTTGGAAACAGCGCCTGATTTTCTCGGTGTCGGCCTTGTCCGGATCCGTGGTCTCGCCGGCGAGTAGGCCGCTCCACCTCACCGCCCGCGCGTATGGGCGGCCAGCGGCAACGCCCGCTTCTAGCCGGAGGATCGGGTCAAGACGACGGATGGATTGAGGATCGTGGGCGTCGTTCGTTGAAGGGCAAATCCGCAATAATTGCGTATTTGGCGGGGGCGGCCGTTAGCACGCGGCTTGCGGCATGCGAGTCCATCAAAGCGGAAACGCTTGGTCGTCTCTTTCAATATATTGGCGAAATTATTGATTTTGTTGGTGAGCGCGGTGGGACTCGAACCCACGACCCTCTGATTAAAAGTCTTACTCTTTCATCAAATCAACTCATATCATGCCATACGAATTATTGCAATATCTCCTTGTCAAACATGGCTTTATCATGTATTTCTCATAACAGAGCATAACGTCCTTATCGGGGGCGTTTTGATGCCTAATTGATGCCTAAGGGGAGCTTGTGACTGCAATTCGCTTCACCGCCGCCGCCGTCGAGAAGATCAAACCCCCTGCCCTGGGGCAGCAATTCTATTGGGATACGGACCGACGCCGCTTCGGCCTCAAGGTGAGCCACACTGGATCGAAAACCTACGTTGTGACCTGCCGCGTGTTTGCTCAAGGGAAGTGGCAATCGGCCCGGCGATACACGGTCGGCCGCCATCCTGAAATGAAGCTTGCCGAGGCGCGCGATCGGGCGCGTGATATTCTGGCCTTGGCGAAGGCGCGCAAGAGCCCTGCATCACTCGCCGCGAACGAATTGGCCGCCGCCACCACAGACAGCGCGAACACGTTCGAGGCGATCGTCAAACGGTTCACGGCCGAATATCTGGTAGCCAAGGGGCGACGCCCGAAAACCATCCTGCAATATCGAGTGCTGTTCGACGGCAAGGTTCTCGCCGCGTGGCGGAACCGGCCCATTGCAGAAATCACTTTCGAGGATGTCAAAGCCGTTTTGGCTGGCATCATGGCGCGGGGAAAGAGGATCGCCGCAAATAGGACCCTGGCCTATCTCCGCAAGTTTTTCACTTGGGCCATGCGGGAGCGCATCATCCCGTCGTCGCCGGCCATGGGCATCGACCTTCCCTCAGGCGAAACGCCCCGCGACCGTGTTCTCACCGATATTGAACTTGCCGATGTCTGGAAGGCGCTCGGCGCAGAGCCGGGTCTAATCGGTCCCGTCGGCAAGCTTTTGATCCTCACCGGCCAGCGCCGAAATGAAGTGACGGGAATGCTCTGGAGCGAGATTCGGGGCCTCAGGCGCAATGAACAAGGGGAGCTAGAGGCAATTCCTGGCAATCGCCCCGCATGGGAGCTCCCTGCCCGCCGCACCAAGAACCATCGCGATCATACTGTGCCACTGACGGCGCAGGCGATCCGTGCGCTCCAGTCAGTCGAGCAGTCAGGCGACATGGCGTTCAGCAACTATGGCAAGGTGCCTATGCTCGTCAATGTGAAGCTGCGGGACCGCATCGCCAAGGCTTCAGGCGTGACGGGATGGTCTTGGCATGACCTACGAAGAACTCTCGCCACTGGCCTTGGGAGGCTCAAGACCCCACGCTTTGTGGCAGACAGGGTGCTTAACCACGTTGATCCAAGCGTAGGCGCGATTTACGACCGCTATGAATACTTTGAGGAGAAGCTAGAGGCCTTGGCCAAGTGGGCCGATCACGTTGACCATCTGCTAGAAATACAGTCAGGCCACAAGGATAAGAAAGGCGAGTCAGTATAACGGGTTAAGATGTTCTCGAAACGTTCCCTACCGCAAGTTGACAATTGAAAAACTTAGCTTATAATAGCCGCATGGTTAGAGGGCGACTTAATGCCCCCCAGGTCCACAATTTATTTGGAACGGCGGAATAGCCCTCAAGGGGCGTAAATTCTGATCATCCTGAAGACGCCAGCGATGGGCTGGGCGTATAGGGGAACGCGAGCCGGCTAGACAGACGGCGCAGCATCCATCCAACCCGCGGCTGATCGTGCGGAAATCTTCCCTAATCTTGGGGAGTTTCCGTTTCGTCGCTGCCGGGGTCCCCCAAAGCACACAAGCGGAATCTCCCTTCAAACGAAGGATGTTTCGCTATGTCCGATCCACTAATTCGCAGTCGCGACATAAAGCATTACGCCGCCGACTTCTCGGCGATGTCGCTGCATCGGCATATCCGCGCCGGCCAATTTCCCGCCCCTGCGACCACCATAAACGGCCTCAGATATTGGCGTCGCTCCGACCTGATCGCGTGGCGCGACGGTCGCCGCTCCGAATGGTCGCCTGATCCCGAGATTGCTGCGCGTCGCGAACGCATGGCCCCTGCCCGCATCGTTCTTGCCGAACGGCAAGCCGCGCGCGCCGAAGTCTGAGGGCCACCATGTCGCACGCTTTCATAACCCACCTGACAATTCCCAAGTTCGCCATTCTTGAAGGTGTCTCGGCTGTTTCCGCGGGCGATCGAGCGAGGGCCGGGCGGTATGGTCCTTTGCAGCGAGTGAAGGGGCGTGGATGTCTCAAGATTTCAATTGCCGAAGCAGAAGCCAGGACCGGGAGATTTTACACGGCCTCGCAGATAGAGGCCGCCGCAGCAGCGCCCGCCCAAGTGCGCTCTCCCAAACAGAAAGCCGCAGCGGCCGCAAAACGTGAGCATGAAATAGAAACAGCGCGATCGATGGAGAAATTACGTGAGACCGCATGGCGCAAGTGGATCACAGACGGCATTTATCGCGCCGCCAATCCAAAAGGCCCTCCCCTTATCGCCCTCATTGAAGACAAGCGCGACGAACTCCCAAAGATTTACGGCACGGCCGAAGTCGCAAAAATCCTCGCCGACGCCCTTTTAGAGCGCGATCAAGAATGGCTGCACAGCGGCCTATCCGCAGCGATCGACGATCTCAGGGCCCGCAAGCCCGCCATGAATGCAGAATTGAAGGATTGACCCATGTCTATTTTCAATCACAAGCAAGCCGCAGCCAACGCTCAAGTTATCGATGACATTCGCGCCGCCGAGAAACTCCTGGCCGGCATTCATGAGACTGTCGCCGCGCGCTCCGCCGTCATCGTCGCCTTGGAGCAAGAACTCGGAGTTCTGGCGATCGCGGTAGCTGACGGGGCCAATCCCAAAGCGGCCAACGAGAAGGTCGGCGAACTCGACGCCGCGCGGAGCGCCCTGCGTCTATCTCAAGCGGCTCTCGCCCCCGCTCAGAAGCGTCTTGCCGACGCGCATCATGCTCAGCGCCGCCACGTCCTTGGGGACCATATCAAGCTTGTGAACAAATTCAACGATCGCCGATTGAAGTTCGCGCGGGAAATCGCAACGGCCGTTGCAGCGCTCAACGCCGCTTGGGAAGGCCTCCACAAGGCCAACAAAGACTTGTCCATTATGTGGCCAGGCGCACAACTCCCTCTGACCTCGATCACGTCGCCGCAGCAGGTTTTGAAGGTAGTCAGCTTCGAGATGTTCCGCCTTGGCGGCCACCCTCCACGGTTCGGTGGCACGTGGCCGGAAGTTCCCTCCATCCCTGGCGCGATAGCGCCCGACATTCGCAGCACTGATCCCGCATCGATCAAGCCGCTCGTTGAGGAAATAGAACTCAGCAACAAGTTGCTGCTTGCCGCCTTGGAGCACGTCGATCCGCCCGCGCCAACGCCGATAAGCGACTTTGCGCCCCTTCCTGGGCCGGCCCTCCACACCGCGGAAGCGGCCGAGGGCAACGCTTACCGGCGGGAGTTCAATCCAGAGGATTTACTCCCCGGCACCCATGCTTTCCCGCCTCCGCCAAAAGTGAGGCTGTCATGAAAACAGTTCCCGGCATGACGCCTGAAATTAATCGAGCCCGGATCGCGGCGGAACAAGCTGCGGAGGCTGCGAAAGAGAAACAGAAAGAGCAAGAGCAAATATCGCTTGGGGCTTTCCGTGCGCGGCGTCGCCAACTGCGCGAAGTCCGAAGCAAGGAGACGACTTAACCAATCGCAGCGTTCGGCGGCGTCACAACCATCACGTCGAAATTGGGGAGCAATCCACTTCCCGAACGTCGCGGGGCCCCCGCGGCTGACCTGGCCACTCACTAGACCCGGCTGCGGGGGTGCATCGCTTCAATCAAAGAAGGAATAATCCAATGACTATTCTCACCACGGACAACAATTTCCAGGCGGAAAATATTTCCGCGACGCCCGCCGCCTTCTCGCTGCTTGGCGGCCTTTACGGCGTCATGGCGCAAGCCACTTGGGGCGGCGGAAGTGTGACCCTTCAAGGTCTATCCCTTGATGGTTCGACACTGATCACGGTTTTGACCGCGTTCAGCGCCAATGGTTACGCGACCGTTTACCTGCCGCCTGGCCAATATGTTTTGACGATCGCCACGGCGACGGCGGTTTATGTCGCGGTTACTCCCATTCCCTTGCCGGCGAACTGACATGGCCAAATCATCCCCCAAGACGCCTCATGCTCTGTTCGCCGACGCTCTACAGCGGGCCGCCACCGGTCATGAGGCCCGGATCAATGCCGCCATGCCCCTGTGGACGGCGGCAATGGTTGAGCAGGCTTTAACGAGGCCCGCGGACAGAGCGACCGCCTATCGCGGAACCGACATGGCCTTGCGCCAGGCGGCCGACAATTCCCTGCGACTGTTGATCGAAGATCGTCAGAGCGCCATCGCGGCTTTCTCAGTCGCCGTTGGAACGCCTGGCGTTTTGGCTGCCCCTATCGAAAACTTCAGTCAGCTTGTCGACCGCTTCCTAGCCATCCCCGAGCATGAGTGCGGTAGCTATACGAAATTCTCAGCACTGTTTGACCGCAGATATTTTGACCTCGTGTTCGACCATCCCGACGAAACCGAAGGGCTGGCCGCTCAAGCCGCCAATGGCATGCGCTCGCTTATCGAACTGGCCAAAGGCGTCAAGTTCGAGACCGGCACTCCGACCAACATCGCCTCTCTGGAAAGAGGCTTGCTTCAAAATATCGGTTCGGCGTTGCGGCTCATTGCCCGCAGCCGGAACATTGCAGGCGACGTGAGGGCCGAGGCCGGCGATCTGGTCGAAAAATTGAGAGCTAGGAACTGAAAATGAGTGCTGTAACCGAGGCTCTTGGCCTTACCCCTCCCCAAGACTCAGAGAAGCCCGCTGGCGGCAATGTCAGCCCCGAGGCCATCAATGCAGCCGCCAGTGTCGCCACGGGCGCCGCTATCCTATCCCCCGATCAGATCGCCGGCGCCAGGGCCGATTGGATTTCACGGGGTCTCGATCCGGTGAAATTCGACGCTGCGGTAAAGCCGGTCGATGAGGGGCGCGACCCGGCATCCGGGCAATTCAAGGCCGAGGTAGAATTTGCGCCAGAAGCCTACAGGCCAGATTTTGGTCCATTGGCTCGTGGTCTTGACCCCGGCGACCTAGGCAAATTCTCCGGCATGGCAACCAAGTGGTTGAGCGAAGTAGGCCTGGAGCCATCCGTTGGCGTCAGCCTGTTGCAGCACCTCACGGAACGGTCGAGAGCCTTCAGCGCCATGACGCCAGCCGAGCGCAGCCTTACCGCCCGGTCTGAGCGCCTCGAAGCCCTACGCATGTGCAAAGGTGATGAAACAGCTCTGGCCGAGAGGATACGCCTCGTAGGCCAAGCGCTCAACCGTGGCGATGCGGAATTCAACGCCGAGCTTTTGGAGCGCAACGCCTTCGCCAGCGCGTTCGCGATAATGACAATCAGCACCGGCGAAATGCTGCGCACCGCGAGGAAGGCAGCGAAGTGACCAAGCATCTTGTGGACAGTGAGGAAGATGAGGCCGGCATGAAACCGGCGATGCTGGCCTGTCCCCCCAGGATGCGGCGCTTTGTGCGCGCCTATTTTGCAAATCCTATCGCCAATCTTTCCGACACTGTGAGGGCCGCGGGTTATTGCGAAAACAGCACGAACCAAGTCGTCGCGGCGACGGCGCAAAAACTTATTCACGACAAGCGGATCATTGCAGCGATCGGCGAAATGGCCGGCGATGCTATGCGATCGGATGGCCCCAAGGCACTCGAAGCCTTGCGGGACATTTTGGCGGACAAGGAACACCCTCAACGAGCGAAGGTGGCGCTGGCCTTCATGGAACGAGCGTCGCCGACCGTCCAGAATATCGCAGTCACGCATGAAGTGATCACGCCCAAGGATCGGGACAAAGACATTGTGAAATACCTTCGTGAGCTGATCGAGATGGGCGTTGCACGTGCGGAGTTGGAGAAGAAATTCGGTTACAGCGATTTGCCTCGATACGAAAAACTTCTCGCGATCGAGGATGCCGCCAAGTCCGGAGCGTCGATCGAAGATGCGGAATTTGTGGAAGTGTCGGCCGACGAAGATAGGGGCTGGTGATGGATACCGATCTTGAAGTTCAGAACCCGAACGAAATCCGCCGCCATGCGAAAAAGATGCATACGGCCCTGGAATACAACCAGCGTTACCGACGCCTAGGCTACTATAAGCCCAACGCCCGCCAGTTGCTTTTCCACAACGCTGTCGCGACCGAACTTGCTCTGCGCGCAGGCAATCAGTTGGGTAAGACGACGGCGGCCGCGTCGCAACTCGCGATGGACGCAACTCAGATTTATCCGACCTGGTATGAGGGTCGCAAATTCCTGGTCAAGCCGCCGATCGAACGGCCGCATGAATTTGTCGGCTGGGCTGCGAGCACTACATCCGTAGCGACCCGTGATGGTCTCCAAACGAAGATATGCGGAGATATTCGCCAGAGCGACGGGTTAGGGCAAGGCATGGTTCCGCTCGACAACATTATCGGCGTCGCGCGCAGCCGTGGCATCGATGCGTTCGTAGACACACTGACCATCCGGCGCGAAAGCGGGGGCACCGCGATCGTTCAATTCAAAACCTATGAGCAAGGCTCATCGCAGTTCCAAGGCTCCGCCGTCGACGAAATTTTACTGGACGAAGATTATGGTTTCGGGCCGGGCGTCGACATCTGGAAACATTGTCTCGCGAGATTTCAAGCAACGAGCGGCAGGCTCATATGGACAGCGACGCCTATCCCCGGTTTAGGCAGAACACCCTGGCGCAAGCGTTTCTCAGAAGAGAGCGATCCCGATCGGCAAGAAATCGTTATGGGTATTGACGAAGTCGATCATATTTCGGAGATCGACAAAGAGAAAATCAAGTTGCGCTGGGCGAACGATCCCAATCGCAACCTTGTCTTGTATGGCGCCGATGCGACCGGCGGCGGCTCCGTATTCGAATTCCCGCATGAAGCCATCATGCACACGCGGGACGCATCAAGCTTCCCCTCTTGGTTTCGCTGGGCCTGGTCATTCGATTTCAGCCACGGCGGCGCCAGTGAGAGCGCTCATCCATTCGCGGCGGTGCTCTGTTGCCATGATCCCGACCCGGCGAACGATATCATTTACGTGGTCAAATGCATCCGCCTTCGCAAAATGCTCGCCGTGCAGCATATCGCGCGCATCCTGGAACACCCTATGTGGGATGCGCCCGTGCTCTGGAGCCATGATGGCCAGCGCGGTGATCAGTCAGGCGGGACGTTAGCGGACATTTACAAGCGCGGCGGCCTCAACATGCAACCAAGCTGGACGACGTTCAAAGACGGCGGTTACAGCTTCCAAGGTGGCATCGCCGCAATGGAAGAAAGGTTCTCCAAGGGCAAGCTACTGTTCCCCAAGTGGGAGCCTGATCTTTGGGCGGAATACGATCAATATCATACCGACCAAAACGGCCTCATCGTGAAAATCGACGATGATTTACTCAGCGCCATCCGCGGCTCGGCGATGGGAGTTCGCCATTTCCGCCAGATGGACCCAAAAAGCAACGGCGGCTTTGCTCGCCATGGCGACAATGGGGCGGCCCTCAACAGCGCCGAAGCCATTCGCGAACGAAACGACTTCAACGTTTTCACGGGAGAATAAAATGACGATCCTCGACACAGCCGCCGGCTTCGCACGCGACGCCATGAAGCAACTGAGGCGCAAGCGCGTCTCCAATCGCGCCCTCAACACGAAGCACGCGATTGAGCAGCGCAACGATTTTGATTTGTTCACCGGCGAGGGGCGCGATCACAAGGGCATTGGCCCAAACGGGTTGCCAGCGGGAACAGCCTACATTTTTTCCGATCGGGCTTCGCCCCGCGAGGATGACAATCCATGGGGAGACTGATCGATGCCAAGTGTAAAAATCAAGAGGGCCGAGGCTAATGACCGACTGGCCCATCAGCGCCGGTTGAAGGAAGGCAAGACCGCTAAACTGGCGAAGGCCGCTCAGAGCGCCACGCCCGCACAGGTGGAGCAACAGGCCGACAATTAAAAGAAACGGCGCAAGGTTATGAGACCCGCGCCGTCCAAATTCTCATCGACACATACCGGCTTAGCAGGCCGGACCACTAGGGATCTGTAACATGCCTATCTCCGATGAAAATGTCAATGCCGCCGCGCCGTTGCCGGACGCCCTCAAACCGTTGATGAGGGACCGCCATTGGGTTCTGTGGCGCTGGGAAGCGAAGGCTAACGGCGACGGCCGCACCAAAGTTCCTTATCAGGCGCTTGTCCCGCAATTCAAAGCCAGCTCCACAAGTTATATGACCTGGGCGAACTACGCCGAAGCGTGCGCAGCGGCAGGCGAAGCGGACGGCCTCGGCTATGTGCTGACCGACGACCCATGCGCGGGCTACGCAATCGCGGCGTTCGACCTGGACGGTTGTCGGGATGCCACGACGGGCAAGATCGCCCCTTGGGCGCGCGATATAGTCACGAAGGCCAACGCCTATTGTGAAGTGACGCCATCGCAGACAGGCTTGCGGGTTCTCGGCCTCACTGCGGATGATAGCGCCAAGGTCCATATACTGCGCAAAGGCCCGAACCATGGGTTTACGCGCGCCAGCGAGGGGATCGAAATCTACCGGCATTGCGAGCGATACATCGCGATGACCGGCGATCAAGTCGGCGACTGCGCCGAACTCCCAAATATCGATGCTGTCATCAACGAGTATGTGGAGCGCTACGGCGGCAAAGCGGGTTCCACAAATGACGAATTCGATTGGAACAAAAGCGACAAGGACGAATTCAATCCTTTCGACGAAGGCGCTGCGATTGCGCATCTCAGCAATAAAAAACATTCGGAGGACCGTAGCGCTGGCGCTTTCTGGTTCATGAAGCTGGCGAAAAAGCGCGGCTATACCCCTGAGAAGCTCGTCGCGTTGATGCTCGATAATCCCACGACGCTGATCATGGGGCATTACGATGGCGGCGATAGCGCAGTAAGCGAAGAGAAGGTGAGGGCCGACGTGCGCCGGGCCTTCACAAAGAAAGACGCTGCGCAACCGAAAATCAGCGCCGAACAAGTGTTCCGCATCCCAGACAACAGCATGGAGGCCGACGCCTCAGCGCCCCGCGTCATTCAAGTGAGGGGCGGCGCTCTGCCGCATGTCGTCAACGAAGCCGAGGCGGCGCTGATCGAACAGGAAACCGGCATTTTCCAGCGCGGCAATATGATCGTGCGGCCGACGATTTCGCAAATCGAGGTTGCCGATCAAAAATCCGACAAGGGGACACGATTGGTTCAAGTCAAACTGCCGGGCATGATCAAGCATATGACCGCGGCGGCCGACTTCCAAAAATTCAGCAAGCAGTCGGATGCGTGGCTCTCGATTGATTGCCCGCAGCCGGTCGCCGCCGCCTATCTTGAAGCGGAAGGCGAATGGAAGTTGCGGAACCTCATAGGCGTTGTGAACTCCCCTACCTTGCGTGCGGATGGCACGATCCTTGATCGGCCCGGCTATGACCGGGCGACGGGGCTGCTTTACAGCCCAAGGGCGATGAAGTTCCCGATGGTCCCAGCGAAGCCGTCGCAGGAAGACGCCAGGGCGGCGCTGAGCCTCCTTAAGCGCCTCATTGCCACATTCCCCTTTACATCCGACGCCAGCCGTTCCGTGGCGCTCAGCGGCATGCTGACGGCGATGGTGCGCCGATCGCTTGCGACTTCGCCACTGCACGGCTTCACGGCTCCCGTGGCGGGCTCCGGCAAGAGTAAGCTTGTGGACTTGGCGGCCTTGCTGGCGACGGGAAGCCTTGCCCCGGTGATTGCACAAGGACGGTCGGAAGAGGAAACCGAAAAGCGGCTGGCGTCGGCCTTGATTGCCGGCGACGCGGTTATCAGTCTCGACAATTGCACAGAGCCGTTGGCGGGCGATTTGCTTTGTCAGGCGCTCACGCAACAAGTGCTGCGCCCGCGCATCCTTGGGCAATCGAGGAATGCGGAAGTCTTGGCCAACGCGGCGATGTTCGCAACCGGCAACAATCTCAGCGTGGCCGGCGATATGACGCGGCGGGTGCTCCGATGCGAAATCGATCCAAAAGTCGAACGGCCGGAGCTTCGCGAATTCGCCAGTGATCCCGTGAACGTCTTGCGTAAGAGCCGCGGCGCTTATGTCGTGGCCGCTCTCACGGTCCTGAGGGCTTTCATCCTTGCCGATCGGCCGACCATGGGGCTGAAGCCGCTTGGCGGTTTTGACGAATGGTCTTGCCTTGTGCGCAATTCCCTTGTGTGGCTCGGGGAAGCCGACCCTTGCGACACAATGGAAGCGGTCAGGGCGGGCGACCCGGAACGGGAGCAGTTGGCCGTAGTGGTCCACAACTGGCATGAGGTTCTAGGCGATCGCCGGGTGACTGTTAAGCAGATCATCGCCGAAGCGAACAAGACAGTGCCGGGCAAGAGAGAGGCGCGCGAGGGCTTGTCTGACGCCTTCATGGGAATGGCCGCCATCGGTGCGCAGCATGACCGAGGGATCGATCCCCTGCGGCTGGCGAAATACCTTTCAAAAATGAAAGGGCGAACGGTCGACGGCCATAGGATCGTGCAGGAAGGTGGGTCCCATGGCATTCGCTTGTGGCAACTTCAGTCGCAGCGGGCGTGAAGGGAGCTAGGTGGCGTAGGTGGCGTAGGTGGCGTCATTCCCAACCCTTATCGTGAAAAACGGGAGAGGCTTATAGTTAATATAGTGCATACTGTTTTTTGGGGCCACGCTTGGAAAGCACGCCACCTACGCCACCTACGCCACCTAGGACCAGCGAAAGTTTATAAAGTTTGCCTTCGCCACTCGCCCACCCTGTGGTGAATTTGGGCAAACCCGCCCTGCCTCGCCAGCGATGGCCTAAAATTTCAAAACCCTGGCCCTTTGGATTTGCGTTCGTAGTGGGCTTTGCGGGCCGCAAGGAGAGCTCGCACGCACCGCGCGACGCTCGCATAGGAATTATCCTTCGGCCCATCGCACGTGTGCGGCCTAAGCCCCTCTGGGCCACCCCGAAAGTCCTCTGCGAGCAAGCACACGCGGGTATAGACGTGCTCTGGCACGGCATCGGAAAACGGCTCTACAAAATCGCAGATCGTGCCAACATCGTAGTCTCGCCGGTCAAGGAGGATGCGAGGTTCATGGCCGCCCCAACTCCAATCAGCAAAAGCGCCCACTGCCTGCTCGAATGCGTCGCGGAAATTAGCGGGAATTGGGTCTCTGATCGGGGTCTCTGACATGCCCATATTTTGTGCCCAATGGATGCATGCGGCAAGCGACCGCCAGCAAAATGGTAACCAATTCGTGGCATCCTTGGATTGATTCTATCGCTCGGCCGCCAGTGCGCCGATCGGCCATTCGTCGGAGGGGCAAATATGCGGCGCTATTTCGTGCTGGCGCTATTGGCACTGGGAGCGTGCGTCTCAGATGCCGAAATCCAAGCTGCTTCAAAAGTGTATCACAAGGCTACAGACGCGTGCGGGAAGCAATTAGTCAATCCCGAAGTCGATCCCCACAGGCAACTGCATTTTATGCAGTGTAACGACAAGGCCTTTCTGGCGGAGAAAGCCGCGACATTTCCTCTCGATATGGACCTATACCAAGAGCAGGCCGCCCGCAACGAATTGGCGGCAGCGCAGCAAGATGCGGGCAAGCTGACGAGTGATGAGGTGATCGCTACAATCAACGCCAATTATGCGGAAATGGAAAGGAAGCGCAAAGATCGCGAGATCGCCCGTAAAGCGGCAAACCACCAAATTACCTGTTCAACCATTGGTGACGAGACCACATGCAACTAGGGTCAACGATCGGGTCTGACTCACATTCGATGATGTTTACGTGTGGCTTGGTTCTTTTCGCGGAGAATCAGCGCCATGCCATCCAGCTGCCGGATTTCATCCTTTATTCCCCGGGGTCTTATCGTCGAGAGC
>Ga0182024_10004532_pt1 | contig 31882 bp, 30 predicted proteins | sample P32metaG_FD_120480 | JGI IMG/M metagenome (GOLD analysis project Ga0182024, IMG submission 120480) | Permafrost microbial communities from Stordalen Mire, Sweden - P3-2 metaG (Illumina Assembly) | ecosystem: Environmental > Terrestrial > Soil > Wetlands > Permafrost | place: Sweden: Stordalen...
CGGTCACGGTCACCGGTTCGCCGTACGTGCCCTTGGGCACGTCCCCGAGGGCCAGTGGCGAGGGCGAGAGCGAGAGCACCCCGGACCCGGTCGCGGTGAACGGCACCGATCCCTGCACGGTGCTGCCCGAGGAGTTGATCGAGAGCGTGCCGCTCAGCGCGCCGAGCAGTCCCGCCTTGAACGCCATGACGTAAACACAGCTCGCACCGCCGGCGAGCGGCGTCACGGAAAAGCACGTGCTCTGGAGGTCGCCGATCTTGCGGTCCAGGGCCTGGAGGCCGTTCGAGAGGGTGGTCCCATTGATCACGACGTCAGAGCCGACCGTGATCGGCCCAGTGGTCAGGTTCGTCACGGTCACCGTCACCGGTTCGCCGTACTGGCCCATCGGCACGTCCCCGAGGGCCAGTGGCGAGGGCGAGAGCGAGAGCACCCCGGACCCGGTCGCGGTGATGGTGAAACTCTGAACGTGCCCGACTGCCGCCGCGTAGATTGTTCCCGCCGCCACGTGTGCGGTAAGCGAGCATGTGCCCACGCCGACGTAACTCACGGTGAGCCCGTTCACGATGCAGACGCTCGTTGTCGAGGAGGTCACCGACCGGGCTCCATCGCCATTCGTGCTCACGATCGCGTTGAATCTGCCGCCGAACGCGCCGCTTGCCGGCAGGTTCGCGATGATTGGGGTCGTAGGCAGCGTCGGTGGAGCGGTGGTCATCGCGGAGTCGACGTCGATCGTGTAGCTCAGGCTCACCGTCTGTTCGGGCGTCGAGGTGTCGGTGGCGGTGACGGTGAAGTCGACCGGCCCCGGCGTCGTGGGCGTGCCGGTAAGCGCTCCGGTTGTGGAGTTGAGGCTCAGCCACACCGGCAGTCCGGTGGCACTGTAGGTGTAGGGAGGGGTACCCCCCGAGGCCACCACGCTGTCGTCGTAGGGCGTGGCGACAGTGCCAATCTCCAGCGAGGTCGGAGCAAGGGTGAGGGCGACGTTGGCGGCGGCGATGGTCACCGTGTAGCTCATCGAGCCCGTATTGGGGATTGAGGCCGAGTCGGTGGCCGTGATCTCAAAGCTGTAGGTTCCAGTTGCCGTGGGGGTGCCGGTGATGGCACCGGTGGAGGCGTCGAGGTTCAACCCTGTCGGGAGCGACCCCGATGAGACGCTGAAGGCGTAGGTGGGAACGCCCAATGAGGCGGAGACGGTGCGGTTGTAAGCGATTCCGACGGTGCCCCCGGGCAACTCGCCCGGGAGGACGTCGAGGACGACGGGGGCAGAGGACCCGGTGACGGTGAAGGTGGTGCGAGCCGTCGGATAGTCCGCGGCCGACACCGCGCCCGCGCCCAGCGTCGCGTTGTCGGGAATGGTGAGCTGGCAGACGACGTTAACGGTGTTGATGATGGTCCCGTCGCCGTCGGTGGAGCACGAGTTCGACGCCGTCGACGAGGAGCCCCCGTAAGGGGTGAAGCTCACGGTCACCGACGCATCAGCAGCGAACCCCGGTCCGTTCACGACCACGGCTGTCCCCCCGGCCCCACTACTGGAAGACAGGCTCAGTGACGGCGTCGCCAGGAGCGCGAAGTTGAGGTCAAAGGCTTCCGAACCAACGGTGACAACGGCGGGGATGCTTGCCGCGGCACTGCCGAGGGTGAGGGGCACGGTAAAGGTGCACGCGTCGCCGGGCAGCGATCCGGTGCCGTCGGTGGTGCAGCCCGAGAGGGTCACCGACTCACCATTCAGGCGCAAGGTGACGGGCTGGTTCTCGGTCGCGCTGCCGGTGAGGTCCTGGATGAGCAGCGTGTCGGGCTGGCCGGCATAGCTGTTACCGGCGAACTCGATCAGGCCCACGTTCTCGGTGACCGGGCCTAGGGACAGGCCGAACGCATCGGACGCGCTGAACGCAATCGTGTCGCCGGGATTGCAGTACCCGGCGGGACAAACGACGTCGAAGGTCGCCTCGCCGTTGGAGTCGGTGACCTGCGGGCTGGAGAATGCCGGTGGAGTCGTGAAGCTAGGAGTCGAAACCAGCGAGACCGAATCGCCCGAAACCGGTGTGGCGGGTCCGCTCTCCACGGTTACGGTGACGGTGAAGTCGACCGAGCCGCCGGAGCTCGAAACGAAGGCCGGACTGGGACTGATCGAGAGCGTCGAGTAGAGGTTCTCCGAACTGACCGCGGCCGGGGCGACTCCCGCGCCGAGCGTCCCGACCAGCAAGGCCGCGGTCACGATGGCGATCCCGCGACTCGAAGTGTGGAACAGCTTTTTCGCGATTTTGCGAGCGCGTCTCAGGCTCTTGTGCCCTCCATATCCGATTCCATCATTGACCGTCAGGTTTCGCCCTTCCGCCGGGCATCTCGCGCCATTGTAACCATGTAAATGGAGGGGGCTGATCGTCGCCGGTGCTCCAGAAGAGCAGACAGTCCAGCCCGGCTCAGCCATCCACTATGAGAAACCATTAATCGCTGCCAACGTCGCTCGCCGAATACTTCGGCTCATCGGGTGCGCCGCGCGGTGGCCCGATGGTTGGCAAGTTACGAGACGAGTAGACGGAGACCTGGAGGCCGCTCTCGCCCCAGATGGTGTATTTCATTGCGCCCTCACTTAAGGGTTAATTACGTCATTTCTCGATGTCGAAAGATCCGATGGTGCGGTCGTACGAGCCCCGTACCACGCAGCGACCGTACCGATGAAACCGACCAAAGCCGCGACCGTCATGGCGGTGCGGTCGCCGCTGAGTGTGGCGACGCCGGCGCGCGCGCGTGCGCCTTCGGCGATGCCGACGAGCGCGGCCACGCCCACGGCGGCACCAACTTGGCGAGTGGTGTTCACTACGCCACCGACCAATCCCTGGTCGCTCTGGGCCATGCCGCTGGCGGCCATGACGGTCGTGCCGAACACGGTGCCCACCACTCCGAAGCCCACCAGCACGACCGCGAAGAACACCGGGCTGTAATGACCGCTCGAAGGTAGGTGAGCCAGTATCAAGAAGCCCACGCCCATCGATGCCGTGGCGGCGACCAGTAAAGCACGCATGCCAATGCGTCCAACCAGTCGGGCACCGAACATGCCGGTTATGAATCCAACGACCCCTTGGGGGGCGATGACCAGGCCGGCCGTCAACGGTGAATCGTGCAGCACCTGCTGCAGATACACCGACAGCACCACCAGTTCTCCCGCCGTGCATGCACCCATCACAAAAGTGAGGATGGCGGCGGTGCGAAGTCCTCGCTGGCGCAGCAGAGAGAGATCGATGAGCGGGGCCGTCTGCACGCGCTCGACCGCGACGAAGCTGCCCATCGCCAACGCCGCGACGACCAGCGCCGTCAGCACGAACGGATCGAACCAGCCCTGAACGGGCGCCTCGGAAACGGCGAAGACGCCGGCCGCCACCGCGAGCGTGACGAGTACTCCGCCCGTCACGTCGAGGTGAGTTGACTTCGAACTGCGCCGGACTGAGGTGATCAGCCGAGGGGCCAAAACGGCAGCAGCGATTCCCACCGGCACGTTCACTAAGAAGATCAATCGCCAACTGGTGTACTGCACGAGTACGCCGCCCAGCACCTGTCCCGCCACGAACCCAATCGACGCCGTGGCGCCGTATAGTCCCAGGGCCCTGGTGCGTTGTGGGCCCTCCGCAAGACGCGCGGTAATAAGCGACAGTGACGCGGGCGCCACGATCGCCGCGCCGAGACCTTGGACGGCTCGTGCCACGACCAGCAAGTCAGCGTCATCGGCCACACCGGCGGCCAGCGACGCGGCAGCGAAGATCAACAATCCGGCGATCAACAGCGACCGCCGGCCAAAGGTGTCAGCGATGCGTCCGCCCAAGATCAAGAGGCCGCCGAAAGTGATCGCGTACGCCGTTACGACCCACTGCACCGAATTACCTCCGAAACCCAACGCGCGATGGATCGAAGGCAGCGCAACGTTCACAATGCTGAAGTCCAAGACCACCATGAACGACGCCAGCAGAACCAAGGTGAGCGCCGACTTGGACAGTCCGGCCGCTTGTTCCTTCTCGCTGTCTGGCTCGACAGACGTCGTCACCGTAGAAGCGATCGGTATCGTCGAGGGAGCGCAGTTCAAGTCGCTGACGTCGATAATTTCACTGTGATAGGGCCGCAGGCGGGCCTTTCGGTCGGTCTGAACTTGGGTCATCGGCTTCTCCTTATTTACAGTACGACACGTATCGTACCCTAACTATGGTAATCTGTCAAGTCATGACTGAACCCGCAACTTCTGCACCGGCACCACGAGGTCGACCTCGTAGCGAGCGTTCCCACCAGGCCATAATCGCTGCGACGAATGAGTTATTGAACGAGCGCGGCTTCGTGGACCTGACCATTGACGAGGTCGCCCTGCGCGCCAAGGTCAGCAAGACCACCATCTACCGACGATGGCCGACGAAGGGCACCTTGGTATTCGAAGCATTCTCGGACCGATTCCTCGCCTCACAGCCAATCCCCTCCGCCGGATCCCTCCACGAAGACCTGCTCGCGGCACTTCGCGGATTCATCAAGGTGGTCAAAGGAACCGTGATGGGTCGCACCTTGGCGGGACTCGTCGCAGAGGTCCAGCGCGATCCAGAATTAGCCGAGGTCTGGCGTGATCGCTTCGTCGTGCGAGTGCGCACGCACCATCGCGTCATGATCGATCAAGCCATCGAACGTGGCGAACTGTCAAACGACGTTGACGCGGAAGTGGTGCTGGATTTGCTCTACGGGGCCGCCTACCACCGTCTCCTACAATCCCACCTCCCGCTCAGCGATAGCTTCGCTCAGGCGGTCGTTGATACCGTGGTCGCCGGGGTGTTGACCAATCACGCCGGGACAACTACCAAAGGCCTTGGCGCGTAAGCCCGGAACCATTGGCTGCACGGACATCGATGTCGCGCGCTCTGTACCGCGACGTGTGAACAGTCATTTCAACTCAGTCGCGTAGACGCGAAAGGGTTTCGGGAACCGGTGTACCCGTCCGTTCATAACCGAAACGAGCACGACGAGTACGTCTCTCCGAGACGGGGCGTTCGCCATAACAACGCTATGGCGAATCGTCCCCGTGTCGTGGCGACGTCTTAATGAATGAGAACCTTAAGAGCGTCATGTTCGGCCGCGTTTCCGAAGACGTCATACGCCTGGAGGATCTGGTCGAAGGAGAATTCGTGGGTGACGAAGCTCTCCACCGGCAACTGCTTTTGCGTGACAAGCTTCAACAACATGGCGAGCGTGTTCGTGTTCACGAGACCCATGGAGATGTCGATGTTCTTGATCCAGAGCTCGTTCAGGGCTAGTTCCACCGGCTTGCCGTGCACGCCAATGTTGGCAACGCTGCCGCCGGGGCGAACGATCTCCGTGGCCATAGTGAAGGTCTGCGGGACTCCGACCGCCTCAATGGCGACGTCGACTCCTTGGCCGTCGGTAAGAGCGAGGACCTGAGCTTTCCAGTCCTTATCGCCGGAGTTAACTGTGTCGGTCGCGCCGAAGTCAGCGGCACGCTTCAGGCGACTGTCGTCGAGGTCAATCGCGATGATCTTCGACGGGCCGTAAAGTCGAGCGGTCATGACTGAAGCGAGTCCGACTGGACCCGAGCCAATGACCGCGACCACGTCGCCCGGATTCACGTCGCCGTATTGCACACCGATCTCGAACCCGGTCGGCAGGATGTCCGACAGCAAAATACCTTCGGACTCCGTCAGACTCTCGGGCATCTTGTAGACCGAATTCTCCGCGAACGGGACGCGGACCAACTCGGCCTGCGTGCCGTCAATCATGTAGCCGAAGATCCAGCCGATTCCGGCAATGCCTTCGGGGTCGAGGCAGTGACCGAAGAGGCCCTCTCGGCAGTTGGAACAACGTCCGCAGGAACTCACGCACGACAAGATCACCTTGTCGCCGACGGCCAGCTGCGTCACGCCCGTGCCAATCTCGGTGATTACGCCGATGCCTTCGTGCCCGAGAATTCGACCAACTTCGACTTCTGGCACGTCACCTTTGAGAATGTGCAAGTCCGTGCCGCATATCGTGGTGGCGACCATTTTTACGATCACGTCGGTCGGCTTCTGGATGACCGGATCGGGTACCTCTTCCCAACTCTTCTTGCCGGGGCCTTTGTAGACAAGTGCCTTCATGATTCTTTCTCCTTATGGTTTGTGTAATTTGAACGCGGTTATGCCTTGGGCAGAAATGAGCGGGTTAACCAGAACTGTCGACTTTCGCCATAGGAATGTCGACTGACGCGAGCTAAAGCGAAGCAACGCCAATGAGGAAAAGCGGCAATATAGCGCTGCGCGCGTCACCGTACTTTTGGTCTCGAAAATGGCGGACACAATTCCACCGTAGATGTCACTCGTTGAGGGACATCAGAGTAAAAGGTCCCGATTCAACGCCTCTCGTGGCTCCTCGACGTCGACAGCGAAAGTGACGTCGTGCGAAAATGACCTTTTTCCCTGAAGGTCGTGGCTCGTGGGCGAAGAAAATGGATGCATGGCATCGAATCAATCGGACCGACCATCGTGCCCGTCTCACGTCGACACGGAGTTGGTATCGTGACTTTGATCGAGGAGAAGAATAGCGAACAGTTTCTCCCTTGGCGTTATCCGGAGGAGTTGATCGCCGAGGTCAGGGTGACGGCGGGCGCCAAGTTTCGACTGCGGCCCATCCGTAGTGACGACGCGGAGAAGCTGGTGGTCTTTCATGCTCATCTCTCGTTCGACTCCATCTACCGTCGTTATTTTTCATTGCATCCGGTGCTCTCCGCCGACGAGGTGCGGCACTTTACCCAGGTTGATTTCGTCGATCGATTGGCGCTCGTGATTGAAGACGGCGAGGAGCTCGTCGCCGTCGGACGCTACGACCGCTATCCCGGGTCCCCCACGGCCGAGGTCGCTTTCGTGGTACGCGACGACTACCAGCACCTGGGTCTCGGTCACCGACTGCTCGGCGCCCTCGCCGAAGCCGCCTGGGCGAGAGGTATCACCACGTTCTGCGCCGAGACGATGCTCGTCAATCGCGACATGCTGGCGGTATTTCGCCACTCCGGATTCCCGATGACGACCTCATCGGAATTCGGTGAGATCAATGTGCGCCTCTCAATAGAACCGACGTAAGGGTTCGGGCCATCAGGTAGAACGTGGTCAGCCTGGTTTTGCCTTCGCCCGTCGTGAATTCACCCACCCCGTGTTACGCTGCCCTTAGGACGTCAAGACCTCGCATCCTTCTCGCCTGACATTTCGTTAGGGACGCAGAAGAAGGAGTGACATGGGTCTTCCAGGAATGGTGCTCAGCGCTATCGCCGCCGCGGCGGGCGCAATTATGTACTGGGCCGTCACCTATCAAGGAACGGGCTTTCGACTGTCGACCGTGGGATTAATCCTCATGATCGCCGGAGCCTTTGGGTTTGTCGTATCCGCGATCATCTTCGCGGTGTCGAGAGGTCCAGAGCGAGACCCTCGACACACGCTGGACCGTCAAGTAGTCGACACGGCCGGAAACACTAGTTCGGTCCACGAAGACTCGAAATAGCGGCGTTCGTCTAACTCGCGGTCGACTTCAAGTGACCGTTGAGAACCGGGGACTCCTTATAAATACGACTTCGAATCAGGACAGTTCCGATTTACTCAGAAAGGAGTACTCGTTATGTATATAGGAGGCGGAATGGTCGTCTTGATTCTCGTCATCGTCCTCATCGTTTTTATGGTGCGGCGTTGACGCGTTGGCGACAATCAGAATGGATCCGCGTTCGACCAAGACGATCGTACGTTTACAAAGCAACCACGAGTGAAACGAATCCTCTCAACGAGACATGGAGTGACGATGGGCAAAAAGAAGAAAGCCAAGAACATGGCTGAGATAGCTAAAGGCAAGCTCAAGGAGACCGCCGGAAAAACGTCTGGCGACGCCCAACTTGAGGGCGACGGCGACGTCGATCAAATGAAGGGCCACGTGAAGCAGGCCGGCGAGAAAGTAAAGGATGCTCTTGAGGACTAAGTCCGCAAGACACTCGGCGAGCGCTGCATAGTTCTCGTCGACAAGGGTCAAGCCCCCCTTGATCCTTGTCGACGACGTTAGGACGAACAATCAAATGACGAGCACCAACGCACACGGGGAAATGGCGTCGAGTCGGCCCCGGCACAACCTCGGAATCGACGTTTTGGCATTACGCGAACCGAAATCCCGAAAGTGAAGGGGAAGTCAAAGTGACTGTTCATCGTCTCCTCGATATCTTCACGCTGATGGAGCGTCGCGAACGAGAGAGCGCCAACGGTTTCGCACTTTGTGCGGTGGCGGCCGAGTTCATGGCGCTTGACGGGGCCGGCATCGTCATGATCAGTGACAGCGACGATCTCATGTCCTTATGCACAAGCAATAACGCTGCGGGCGCACTCATGGATCTCGAAATAACCCTGGGCGAAGGTCCGGCAGTGGACGCGAGTCGTGGTGACGCCAACGAAGACACCAACCTTCTCAAGGAGAGCGCCTCCAATTGGGAGGCGTACAGGCCCGAAGCCGTCGCCTTGGGTGCGAGAGCGGTCTTTGGCTTTCCCGTTCGATTGGGTGCTATCCGCTTTGGAGCGCTGAGCCTCTTTCGATCCACGCCGGGACCACTCAATGCCGAACAGGATTCCGACGCGTACCTCATGGCGTCGGTAATTGGTCGAGCGATTTTGGCAACCCAGGCTGGTGGTTCGCACGAGAGCCTGGTTGGGGAATTGGATGGAACGTCGATGTTGGACTTTCGCGTCCATCAAGCAACCGGAATGCTGGCGGTCCAAGGATCGATGTCGGTCAAGGACGCGCTCGTCGTCCTGCGGGCACACGCGTTTGGAGTTGGGTGCCAACTATCAGAGCTCGCCAATCGTGTGGTTTCAGGTTCGACACGCCTTGATCCGGATTCGCGAGTTTGGGTAGACGATGTGGAAAGTGGGATTAATGGGTAGTAGAATACGGGTGCCAAACGCCCCCACGTCTTGGTGCCCATATTTGATGGCGTTCGGCTAAAAGGCAGGAGAGTCCGATGGAACGAGAATCGCTCTTAATCGCCACGCTGGTGGAGTTGGCGGACAACCTCGTCGACGACTACGACGTCATTGACGTGCTCACCGTACTGAGCCTTCGCTGTGTGGAGGCGGTCGACGTCGATGCCGCTGGGGTGATGCTGGCATCACCCGATGGTGAACTCCAATTCGTGGCTTCGTCGAGTGAATCGATGACCGTACTCGAGCTATTTCAAATTCAGACGAATGAGGGTCCCTGCGTCGACTGTTTTCGCGGTGGACTCGCCATCACGAATCATGCACTCAGCGAAGCCGATGGCCGCTGGCCACTGTTTACGCCACGAGCCCTGGCGCAAGGCTTCCGGGCCGTCCACAGTCTGCCGATGCGCCTCCGAGGTCGCACGATTGGCGCGCTGAACCTCTTTCGGACGCATCAAGGCACACTCACCGATGATGACGTGATAGTGGCCCAAGGTCTCGCCGACGTCGCGACCATCGCCATTCTTCAACACCGGTCGACACTGGACGCCGGTACGTTGAACGCTCAGTTGAGTAACGCCCTCAATAGCCGGGTCATCATCGAGCAGGCCAAGGGGATGATACGCCAATCGACGGGCTGCGATATGGACGGAGCATTCAATCGATTGCGGGCCCACGCGAGAAACCACAACGAGGGTCTCACCGACCTCGCCACGCGCCTCGTTACCCAGTCAATCCGCGCGATCGATCTTGACGAGTGGGCCAAACCCAAGGTTTCCTAACCAATCGCCGGTGACAGCGCCGCCAGCGAGCCGCGTTCCGGTTCACTGAAGCACCTCGTTCGGAGTTGGATTTCTCTCACGTAACACAAGCACCGCAATGAGCCACTCCCAGAAATTGGGCCCGTCAGAACCGGGCGCGACTCTGGTACTGTGCCTCCAGGACGTCTAGATCCCGCATCCTTCGGACCTGACATTGTGTCAGGCCCTTTTGAGAAGGAACGCGTTGTGAGTTTCCCTGGACTCCCTACCGGCGTCGCGGGCTTCGGGGTTTCGTCGATTCTGATTTCGCCACCGCGACGATCCATCGTGACGGACGTCCAGGTTCGCCCGTCGTGTACCCGCGACGAGACCACGAGGCTGTCGCTACTGGAAAACACCACACTGATCAATCGGATTCCGGTCGTCAATTTCGGCACGCGCGAGCTGGCTCAGTCGACATCTATCGCATCGCGATCAACACACACTGGTTTTCGCGATGATCAATTTTGCTCATGTGGTCACGGGCGTTGCGGTGCGTATACACCGCGAGTGGCCACATGTTCTATCGAATCAAGAAAAGCAGGCTATGAATCGGCACGACAGATGTCTGCCGCGAACAATCAACATAAGGGCCACCTCAAGCAGGTGGGAGAAAAGGTAAAGGATGCTATCGACGAGCTTTGAATCTTCGGACGAAGAAGAAAACAACTACTTGCACGATGTACCACAACGCCCGTCCTCCACCGAGGGCAGGAGTATTCAAGACGACGTTGAGCGACTCATCGAGATTGCTGCACAACTCTTCTCAGCTATCGAACGCCAGATTCACCATATCGAAGAGGAGTTGGTCATCGCCTGTGGAGAGCATGTCCGGTCGTTCGCTCAAACAGTGTTCAAGGAGCGACTGATTCACTGCGCCGAAAGTCTCGAGATCTCCATTCAGGAAATTGCTCTCCAGCTCGAACGACGAGCGAGTCAGCACATCGTCACTTATGGGCTCCGCGACAGCTCACAAATTTAACTAACCGCACTTTCAGTCACGACGCGAATGCTCAGTTCGTCGTGACTGTTTCACGTCACTCGCGCGTTCACGATCGATAAAACTTGACTAATCCAATCACCTTTGTTATAAATACGTCTTCACGTCAAGTTGGCGGCACCCGCGCCGTCGACACAATAGGAGGAACGCACCATGCCCGAATGGGGATTCGAGACTCGACAGATTCACGCCGGCACCGCGCCGGATCCGACGACGAACGCGAGAGCCGTCCCGATCTATCAAACGACCAGTTACGTCTTCCGTGACACGGCGCACGCGGCGGCGCTCTTCGGCCTGCAAGAGCTGGGCAACATCTACACCCGCATAATGAACCCCACGCAGGCGGCCTTCGAAGATCGTGTCGCCTCGTTGGAGGGTGGCGTCGCGGCGCTCGCCGTAGCGAGTGGCCAGGCCGCCGAGACGATCACGCTTTTGAATTTGGCGGAGAACGGTGGTCACATCGTTTCGTCGGCGTCGCTGTACGGTGGCACGTACAACCTCTTCCACTACACGTTGCCCAAGCTCGGCATCGAGGTTTCGTTCGTGAACGACCCGGACGATCTCGAAGCGTGGCGAAGCGCCATTCGGCCAAATACCAAGGCGTTCTACGCCGAGACCCTCGGTAACCCCAAAGGCGACGTGCTCGACTTCGAGGGCGTCGCCCAGGTGGCGCACGACAACGGGATCCCGCTGGTGGTCGACAACACGTTAGCGACACCCTTCCTGGCCCGACCGCTGGAGCACGGCGCCGACATCGTGGTGCACTCGGCCACGAAGTTCATTGGGGGGCACGGAACCTCCATCGGCGGCGTGATCGTTGACGGTGGCACGTTCAATTACGAAGCGAGCGGTCGTTTTCCGGCCTTTACCGAGCCGGACCCCAGTTACCACGGGTTGGTGTTCGCCGAACTTCCGGCGCCGCTTTTCCCCGCGCGTTTCGTGCTCAAGGCCCGACTTCAGTACCTGCGCGACGTCGGCGCGGCGATCGCCCCACTGAACTCGTTCCTTTTCCTTCAGGGCCTCGAGACCTTGAGTTACCGCATGGAACGTCACGTGCAAAACGCCGTCGTCGTCGCCAACTGGCTCGAAGCGCGCGACGAGGTTTCGTGGGTGGCCTACCCCGGTCTCGAGTCAAGTCCGTGGCACGCACGCCAACTTCATTACCTCCCTCGAGGCGGGGGTTCGATCATTTCTTTCGGCATCCAAGGAGGAATGAGCGCCGGTCAGAAGTTCATCGAGGGTCTCGAACTGTTCAGTCATTTGGCGAACGTGGGCGACGTGAGGAGCCTCGCTATCCACCCGGCCTCAACGACGCACTCGCAACTGACGGAAGACGAGCAGACGACGACCGGCGTGAGCTCGGATCTCGTGCGACTCTCGGTAGGTCTCGAGTCGATCGATGACATCCTCGCCGACCTCGACGCGGGATTTCGCGCCGCCAAGGACGCGTGAGCCCTACGCCGATTCCGGGCACGTGGCAGATTGGCGATGACCCCGGCCGGCGTCAATTCGTCGAGCTGAAGGGAAATGGCCACCAAGGTTTCGCCCTCGAGAACGGTGCCTCTCTATCGAGTGTGACGGTGGCCTTTGAAACGTGGGGCCAACTGGACCAGAACCGTTCGAACGCAGTCCTGGTGTTGCACGCCCTGTCGGGCGATTCGCACGCCGCGGGACCAACGGCACCGGGTCACGTCTCACCCGGTTGGTGGGGCGGACTCATTGGTCCCGGTGCACCCCTTGACACGGACGAGTACTTCGTCGTTTGCCCCAACGTCCTGGGGGGCTGTCAAGGGACCACGGGACCGTCGTCACCCGATGTCGAGGACGTACCCTACGGTTCCACGTTTCCGGTCATTACGATCCGGGACCAGGTGGCCGTCGAAGTCGCCCTCGCCGACGAACTCGGTATCGACGCGTGGGCCGCGGTGATCGGCGGGTCGATGGGCGCGATGCGCGCTCTCGAATGGTGCGTGGAATACGGCGAACGAGTGGAGCGGGCCGTCGTCTTAGCCGTGTCAGCGTCCGCGTCCGCCGAGCAAATCGCGCTCTGTTCGCTCCAGGTCCGTGCCATCAAATCCGACCCCGCGTTCGCGGGCGGCGACTATTACTTTGGCGGACGTCACCCGTGGGTTGGCCTTTCGCTCGCGCGAGGGCTCGGACAGCTTAGTTACCGGACCGAGCACGAATTCGATGTTCGGTTCGCGCGCGAGGCTCAAGGAGACGAAGACCCGCTCCGCGGCGGTCGCTACGCCATCGAGTCGTACCTTGAGTATCAGGGCCAAAAGCTCGTTCGACGATTCGACGCGAACACCTACGTCGCACTCAGTGAAGCCATGAACCACCACGACGTCGGTCGAGGACGAGGCGGCGTCGCCGAAGCGCTCAGCACTGTACGGGCACGCGTCACGGTCGCCGGCATCGCCAGCGACCGCCTCTACCCGCTGGAACAGCAATTGGAAATCGCGCGTCTGTTGCCGGGTGACAATGAAGTGCACGTCATACAGTCGGAGTTCGGACACGACGGATTCCTGCTCGAAACCGACGCGGTCGGCGACGTCGTTCGAACCGCCCTTCAACGATGATGACGTCGCTCGGAGGAAAGCCGAGAGCAAAAACTCGGCAGCCCCTTCGTCATCTTCCTTGACTAACTCGGCGACGGCGTTCATCGGCTGAGCGAGCATTCGCCTACAAACACGCAGGTCCGAGCTACTTTCTCGATCGGTAAATGATGCTGGTTTGACCGGCCCTTCGTATTTCCTACTATTTCACTAGGAATAGTTGTATATTGAATGCAGCCAGTTAAGGAGGCACCATGTCACTCAACATTGCAACCATTTCCAGTGAAGCACCGGCGTCGCGCGTCAACGAGCTGCGCGAGTTCTTCGAGTCGCTGCGGTTACCTGCGGGCCGACTCGACACTGTCACTCTCGAGAAGGTCACTAACGCTCTTGCGGCACGACCGGACCTGTTCGAAGACTTGCTGGTCGATGACGAAGTGAATCACTGGTGGCACCGATTGTTCGCCACCGAGAGCTACGAAGTACGGCTGCTCACGTGGGAATCTGAACAGTCATCCGATTGGCACGACCACGGTGGTTCGTCGGGCGCGTGGACCGTCACCGCCGGAGCACTGTACGAGACGTATCGTGGCGACGACTACGTCAGCGTTGGCGATCGTCACTACGCGGCGGGTGATAGCGGTTCCTTCGGACCCGGGCACGTCCACGACGTGATCTACGAATCCGGCCAACCGGCCGTAAGCATCCATGCTTATTCACCATCCCTCTGCGGACTCACGGTGTACGACCACACCCGTTTCGGCTTCGTGGCTCGTGAGTTCAAGGCCGAGGAACAACGCGCGGAACAGCGCTCATAATTCGTCTCGGCGACGTCAGTTGATCGAGGGAGCTCCACGCGCCGTGGCTGTCCCCCACGCCTGGGCCACGAGCGTAAGCGATTCGATTCGAGCGTCGAATGAATGGACTCGCGTCGAGATCATCAGCTCGTCGGCTGCCGTTCGCTGTTGCAATCGAAGGAGTCCCGAAGCGACAGTGTCCGGATCGCCGATCAGATGGGTCGACATGGCTTCGGCGGCGATCGCCTCTTCCATCGGCGTGAAGGGATACGCCGCGGCCTCTTGGGGCGACGGCAGCTGACCGGGGCGGCCAGTTCTCATCTGCACGATGCTGAGCGCCGACGATCCGGACAGCCACTTCGCCTCCTCTTCGCTCGGAGCGCAGATGACCGAGGCGGCAACCATCACGTGGGGTTCACGCAGGACGATCGACGGTTGAAAATTGTTACGGTACGCCGCGAGAGCCGCATCCACTTGTGTCGGGGCGAAGTGGTACGCGAAGGAGAACGACAGACCGAGAATGGCCGCCAGCTGTGCACTGAACGTCGAAGAACCAAGCAGCCACATCTCTGGCAAATAGCCGTTCCCGGGATTCGCGAACGGATGAGTGGGCGCGCTGTCGCTCGGCAGCAGATATTTGATGAGTTCAACGACGTCGTCCGGAAAACGATCGGCACCGAGGTCGAGCGAGCGACGCAACGCTCGAGCAGTGACATGATCGGTGCCCGGTGCGCGTCCCAAACCGAGGTCGATGCGACCGGGGTGTAACGCTTCGAGCGTCGCGAACTGTTCGGCCACGACCAGCGGTGCGTGGTTGGGCAGCATGACCCCGCCAGAGCCGACTCGCAGGGTGGAAGTCGCGTTCGCGAGATGCGCAATTAGGACGGCCGGCGCGGAGCTAGCGACGGCGGGCATCCCGTGATGTTCAGCCACCCAAAGTCGCTTGTAACCGAGTCGCTCGACCGCAACTGCCGTAGCGGTCGTTTCGGCGAACGCTCGTGCTGGCGTCGAACCGGTGGCGACCGTCGCGAGATCGAGTACGGAGAGAGGGATCATGATTGGCGGGGTAACAACATCGATTGACGGGCCTCTCGCGCGAACTAGCCGATTTCGGTGATGTACGAACCAACGAGCGTTGCGCTCTGTTGATTCGCTGCCCCATCACGACGACTCTCGTGACCATCCTGGAAATGAGCGAACGCGGGCGTCGACGAGATTGGGTTGGTCTCATCCTCACCGTGGTTGTGAAACGACACGTGAAGGAATGAATCGTCCGCAAGGCGCAGAACGATGTAACTCACGTTGTCCGGCTTTGTGTTATCCAATTCCTCGAAAACGCCTTCGATTCGTTTTTGATTCTCGTCGGCCGCGACTTCGGACTTGGTGGCGTATCGCGTAACCAATCGCTTTTCCACGTCAGTTCCTTTCGTCAAATGTGAAGGCCTCGGTCGCGTTTGATTGCGAGCGGTTTCCTAGGGTCTCCTACTCTCGTGACGTTATAGGGCGCTCCCAACAGCGGTTTCGGATTGAAGGATCGCAGCAACGGGTCGGCGCGCACGAGTCCGTCACCTTCTCCGCACTTCTTGAGCAACGTTCGCGAGCGCACGAGTGGACGTGCGGTTGAATTCATCGTGGACTCCTTGGGTCGGTCCAGGCCCGTTCACACGCTGCCAACCATCGAAGGTCGGCCTGGAGACGAAGCACGATATCCCGCGGTAAGCCGACGTTCGAGTAATCCGAGAGTACTCTCTCGACAGGACTCTCTCGATAGAGTACTCTCGAAAGATGGCACCAGACAATCGTCACTCTGAATCCTCGACCGCAGCGGACCCTGACACGCGCCCCGAAATGCGTGACGTCAACGACCCAAAGACGCTTCGGGCCCTCACCCATCCTGTTCGACTTGCGCTGCTCGAGGCGCTGGCGCTCGAAGGACCCCTCACCGCAACCGCGGCCGGAGAATTGATTGGAGAGTCGCCAACCACTTGCTCGTTTCACTTTCGTCAATTGGCTAAATACGGTTTCGTTGAAGAGGCCGAAACGGGACCGGGACGTCTTCGCCCCTGGAAGATCATCAACGTCGGCATGCGTTTCAGCGACGTCACTGAAGATCCCGAGACGAGTGTTGCCGCGAAGAGTCTCGAGCGCATGGTCTTCGATCGCGCCATGAGTCGACTCGCGAGTTACATATCCACGAAGACCAGTTTTCCCAAGGTCTGGCAAGAGGCCTCGCAGAATATCGAAACGATCCTCTGGGTAACGCCCGATGAACTAGATGCGGTGACCCAAGAAGTCCTAGGAATCTTCAACCGTTTCCTCGACCGAGTAACCGATTCGTCGGCCCGGTCTGAGGGCTCACTGCCCGTCGAAGCCCTTCTGTTCACTTATCCGGTGCGCCTACCCGGGAGCCCGCAATGACGATGCGCGATCTCGCGGAGTCCCGTGATGCGCGGGTTTATCTGATCGGTCAGAGCTTCTCGCTCTTCGGTGACACCGCCATGTTCCTCGCCCTGGGCATTTGGGTCAAGGAACTTACGCACTCGAACGCCGACGCCGGACTGACGTTTCTCTTCTTTCCCTTGGCGGCGCTGTTTTCACCATTCGCCGGCATGGTGGTCGATCGCGTGCGCCGTCGCCCCACGCTCATCTGGGTGAACTTCGTCAGCGCCGCACTCGTGATGCTGCTGCTCTTCGTGCACAACTCATCGGACATATGGATCATCTACTTGACCATGTTCCTCTACAGCTTCGCCGGCAACTTCATTGGCTCGGCGCAGTCCGCCTTCTTAACGACGTTGTTGCCTCCGGAGCAACTCGGTGACGCGAACGGCTACTTGCGAACGGTGCGTGAAGGCCTTCGACTCGTGGCACCCCTCGTCGGTGCCGGTCTCTTCGTCGTGGTCGGCGGTCACTGGATCGCCGCGTTGGACTCGGCCACGTTCGTCATCGCGGGTCTGTCCGTTCTCGCCCTGCACGTTCGCGAGGAGAAGCCGGTTCGATCGACGCAACATTTTCTCGCCGAGATCTCGGCCGGGTTCCACCACGTAGCGCGAACGCCAATCCTGCGGCGCATGGCGATTTCACTGGCGGTTGCGCTCAGTGTCGTTGGCTTCCTCGAGACGGCGATCTTCGCCATAACCAGCAACGAACTGCACCGAAGCCCGAGCTTCATCGGAGTCTTGATGGCCGTCCAGGGTGTCGGGGCGCTCATCGGTGGTCCGCTGTCGGCACCAGCGATGCGACGTGTCGGCGAACGATGGCTGTGCGGAATCGGTCTGATCGGCATCGTGATCGGGTCACTGCTCCTCGAAGGCGGGTCCCTCGTCTTTGTACTGATGGGCGGTGTGGTCTTCGGTGTGGCGTTACCGCCCCTGCTGGTGGGCGCCTACACGCTCTTGCAACTACGAACGTCGAGCGAACTTCAGGGACGGGCCTTTTCGGCCTTCGACTTAATCACCTCACTCCCGCAGACGATGTCTATTGCTCTGGGCGCGATTCTCGTGACGATTCTCGGATATCGAGGGGAACTGACGATCATCGCCGTGGTCGTTACGATCAGCGCGCTGATCTTGCTCTGGCCGATCGACGGAGAGCCGAACTTCGGACCGCTCGTCGAGATCAAGGAACTCGACGTCGCGACGGTCGACCAGTCACCATCGAAGACACCGACGAGTTGAATCAGCCGTCCTGCGAATCGACGCAGACTTTGCTGTCTGACTTCGTACCATTGGCGGTACCGGATGCGAAGAAAGAATCGACGACGTGCCAGAACGAGCATGATCGATCGTAGAGAATCAGATTCGCCTTCGCGGAAGTGATCGTGAGGGCGCCGGGGCATTCGTCGGCCGTCGCCGCCCACACCACTTTGCCGTCCTTCACCACGCTGATCTTCAACATCAACGAATCCTCCATGCACATGCCACCGCCAAAGTCCTTCAGTTCAGCGACCACGGTTCGCAAGGTGAGTGCTTGGTGGTGCGTCAGGACGACCGAAGTCGGATTGCTTGATCCGTCCATCAACGAAGTCTGTCCGTAACCGGTGACCGTCGCGACGCCGCTCGTGGGCATTTGGGCGTGGACGATGGGGAGGTAAATCACCTGAACGTCGACGCGCAACTCTTGCTCGCCATTTTTCGCCTCGGTTGTCTGGTAATAGACACCGCAAAACGTGATGTGAGGACTCACGCAAGTGGGTGATAGGCCAAGGTTGTCAACGGGGTAAGTGTTGGGCGCGTTTCCTGATCCGGTCTCCGTAACTTTTTCTCCGTCCGGTAAATGTGCGCGCACGTACTGATCGACGGAAACCGATAGGGGCAATAAATACAAATGATGCGCTTGTCGAACGGCCGCCGACTCACCCACGTCGCCGTTCGGAGCAAGTGGTGTTGGGAGGGAGGTGACTTCACGGGCCTCTGAAGGTATCGGCTGCACGTCCAAAAGGTGCATCGCGTAAGCGTTGCCCGCGGCGACGACCGTCGCGGGCAGCGTCGTAGTCGTCGCTGGAGCCGCGAGAGCACTGATTGAAGGAAGTCCGAGGCACGCGACGCCAAGAGCGGCAGCGATCAACACACTCCGGCCCACCGTCGGTCTCGAGGATCGCCTCATACTCAATACTGTCCGGCGAGTTCTCAAACTTTCGTTCAGCCAAATCCACGCGGCAAAATATTTGCCGACGAACGCGCCAGGCCCCATGAGACGTCAATGACTCGGGCGTTTCTGACTCGTTTAGGGTGGTGCCAGGTCGATGAAGCGTCATCGACGCCGACAGCCCGCCGAGGGACCCGACCTGGAGGAACACCATCAAGAAGCTCTTCGTATTCGACCTCGACGGCACGCTCGCGCCGAGTAAGTCGCCCCTGGGCGCCGACGTCGCTGATCTATTGCACGATCTGTTGCGCGTCATGAAGGTGGCCGTCATCTCCGGAGGTGACTGGTCGCAGTTCCAGAAGCAACTACTCGCCAACCTCCCGGACGACGAACGGTTGAAGGATCTCTATCTCCTGCCCACCTGCGGCACGCAGTTCTACGAGTACCTCGGTCATTGGTCGAAGGTCTACTCCGAGGACCTCAGCGCCGATGAGCGTGCGCGGATAATTAAGGCGCTCCAAGACGCCTACGAACAGTCGGGTACCAAGGTCGACAAAATCTGGGGTGAGGCGATCGAAGACCGTGGTAGTCAGATCACGCTCTCGGTGCTCGGTCAAGAGGCGCCACTCGCGGCGAAGGCGAAATGGGACCCGGACTTCACCAAGCGCACGAAGATCATCGCGATCCTCCAGCCGATGCTGCCGGATTTCGCCATTCACATGGGTGGGACGACTTCGATTGACGTGACGAAACCCGGCATCGACAAGGCCTACGGCATCGCCAAGTTGCGCGATCAACTCGGGATTCCCATCAATGAGATGCTCTTCGCCGGCGACGCCATCTTTCCCGGCGGGAATGACTACCCGGCGCAAGAGGCCGGCGTCGACAGCATCATCGTGCGAGACCCTTGGGAGACGGCGCGCGTGATTCAAACGGTGATCGCCTGCCTCGGCATCGACGACGTGCAGATCACGTCGCCCGGAAAGCCGTCGTGAGCGGCTTCGCCATGCGCCCGCTGGACTTGGTGATTGAGCCGGAGCCGGGCAACGCCACCGAGGTCGGCGGCATCTTGAATCCCGCGGGCGCCCGGGGACCGGACGGACATCTCTACCTCTTTCCGAGACTCGTCGCGAAGGGCAACTACTCGCGAATCGGCATCGCCCGTGTGCAGTTCGACTCGAGCGGCGAGCCCTGCGGCATCGAACGACTCGGCATCGCCCTCGAGCCCGAGATGCCCTACGAACTGCGACCGGACGGAGGAGGGTGCGAGGACCCCCGCGTCACTTACGTCGAGCCGTTGGAGCGCTACGTCATGACCTACACGGCCTTCTCGCCCTTCGGTCCGCGCATCGCGCTCGCGTTCTCCTATGACTTAATGCACTGGGAACGGCTCGGTCTGGCGACCTTCGAACCCTACGAGGGAATCCACTTCGACGGCGTGGACAACAAGGACGCCGCCATGTTCCCGCTCGCCGTTCCCAATCCCTCGGATCAACTCGAGCTGGCCATTCTTCATCGGCCCCTCTTCCCGGGCACGCTGCCCGAAGACACGATGCTGATGGAAGAGGACCGCGACATCGACTTGCATCGAGAGAGCATCTGGATCTCCTACACGCCGGCGGTCCCGAGCGACGTGCCGTATCCACTTGCTCATTTCACGTCCCATCACCGATTGGCCGCGCCGGTCTCGGACTGGGAGTCACTCAAGATCGGCAGCGGGGCTCCGCCGGTCATGACCAAACACGGATGGCTCTTCATCTATCACGGTGTGGCCGACGTCGTCGCGCCCGACAGCGATGCGCACCAGCTCACGTATTCGGCCGGCGTGATGGTCCTGGCGAAGGACCATCCCCAGGACCTCCTCTACCGCTCGACCCACCCGGTTCTTTCGCCCCAGCCCTCGATGGGTCCTCGAGGCACACCCTCGAACGTCGTCTTCCCGACGGCGATTGACCGTCGCGACGACATCGGCGAGCCCGACCGACTGGACGTCTACTACGGGATGAACGACTTCCGGATTGGCGTCGCCCGTCTCGACGTTCCGCCGACCCTTCCACTCACCGGCGAGGCCGACCCACCCGCGAGTCAGACCAGTTGATCGTCGTTCCGGTGATCAACACCCCAAGTGAGCATTGTCGTGGATTCGTTGGTGTTCCGCGAAGTTGGCAAACTGAAATGATGGAGGCGTCACATCTTCTCCCATGAACTAACTCCCAGGACTTTCTCATGACCACTCTCCCCCTTCGCCAACGAAGCGCCTGGTTGGCGCTCGAGGCCCACTTCAACACCCTTCGCGCGACGAACCTACGGACCCTCTTCGCGGAGGACCCAAAGCGTGGTGAGCGACTGCACGCCGAGGCTGAGGGCATACACCTCGACTATTCGAAGCAGCGAGTCACCGACGAGACGGTGCGACTACTGATCGAACTCGCGAACGAGTCCGGTCTCAGTGGGCGCCGAGATCAGATGTTCCGAGGTGAGCACATCAATGTCTCGGAGGATCGTGCGGTACTCCACGTCGCCCTGCGCATGCCCAAAAGCGCGTCGCTGGTCGTCGACGGCGTCGACGTTGTCGCCGAGGTCCATGCCGTACTGGACCAGATGAGTTCATTCGCCGCTCGCGTGCGATCAGGTGGGTGGAAAGGTCACACCGGTAAGTCGATACGGAACGTCGTCAACATCGGCATCGGCGGCTCGGACCTCGGCCCGGTGATGGCCTACGAAGCGCTGCGTTTCTACTCGCGACGCGATCTCTCGTTCCACTTCGTGTCCAACGTCGACGCAACCGACTTGGTCGAAGCGCTGCGTGATCTGCAGGCCGACGAGACACTTTTCATCATCTCCTCCAAGACCTTCGGCACGCTCGAGACGCTCACCAACGCCACGTCCGCGCGCCGCTGGCTGATCGAACAACTGGGTGACGAATCGGCCGTCGCGAAACACTTTGTCGCGGTATCGACGAACGCCGAAAAGGTCGCGGCCTTCGGCATTGACCCCGAGAACATGTTCGTGTTCTGGGATTGGGTCGGTGGTCGCTACTCGATGGAATCGGCCATCGGCCTTTCAACGATGCTCGCCATCGGACCCGAGCACTACTTCGAGCTGCTCGACGGGTTCCACGCCATGGACGAGCACTTCCGAACGGCTCCGTTCGAACAGAACCTGCCGGTGCTGATGGGACTGCTCGCCCTATGGAATCGCGACTTCCTCGGATCGGCGAGCGTCGGCGTCATGCCTTATGAGCAGTACCTGAAGCGGTTACCGGCCTACCTGCAACAACTCACCATGGAGTCCAACGGCAAGCACGTGACGTTGGACGGCGCAACGGTCGACTACGACACCGGCGCGCTCTACTGGGGCGAACCGGGCACCAACGGTCAGCACAGCTTCTACCAACTGATCCATCAGGGCACCACGGTCATCCCGGTGGACCTCATCGGATTTGCCAAGAGCCTCAATCCACTGGGCGAGCATCACGACATCCTCTCGTCGAACGTCTTCGCGCAGGCCCAGGCACTCGCCTTCGGCAAGACCGCCGACGAGGTCCGCGCCGAAGGGACGCCCGAACACGTCGTGGCCCATCGCGTCATGGAGGGCAATCGACCGACCAACGTCTTGTTGGCCGAGGTCCTCACGCCGCGACTCCTCGGCTCACTGGTCGCCCTGTACGAGCACTCGGTCTTCACCCAAGGAGCCATCTGGGGTATCGACTCCTTCGACCAGTGGGGCGTGGAACTGGGCAAAGTGTTGGCCGTCGCCATCATCCCCGAACTGCAATCGGAGACCGAGCCCACCCTCGCGCACGACTCCTCGACGAATGAACTGATCACGCTGTATCGACGACTGAAGAGGAATGAGGACACGCATGGCAACTGACCGACCAATGCAACTGGGGATGGTGGGGCTCGGTCGAATGGGGGCGAACCTCGTGCAGCGACTCGTACGCGACGGTCACCGCTGCGTCGTCTACGACGTCAATCCGGCCGCGGTAGAAAAGCTGGTAGGTGACCGAGTCGTGGGCGCAGCGTCGCTCGAGGACCTGGTGAGCAAGCTCGACGGACCGCGCGCGGTATGGCTCATGTTGCCCGCCGCGATCACGCAGGACACGCTCAATGAACTCGTCCAGTACCTGGACCGCGACGACGTGGTCATCGATGGCGGCAACTCCTATTACCGCGACGACATGGCCCGGGCCACGCAGCTCACCGAGAACGGCGTGCACTACGTCGACTGCGGCACCAGCGGCGGCGTCTGGGGACGGGAACGCGGCTACAGCCTCATGATCGGCGGTGAGGATGAGACCGTCGAGCGACTCGACCCTATCTTTCGAACGATCGCGCCGGGCGAGGACGGAACCGCCAAGACGCCCGGGCGTACGCGCACCGACGGCACCGCCCCGTTGGGCTACCTCCACTGCGGGCCGAACGGCGCCGGGCACTTCGTCAAGATGGTGCACAACGGCATCGAGTACGGGATGATGGCCGCCATCGCCGAAGGTCTGAGCATCTTAAAGCACGCCAACGTCGGTACGACCCGAGTCGAGGCGGACGCCGAGACGACGCCGCTGCGCGACCCCGAGTACTACTCCTTCGACTTCGATCTCCCCGAAGTAGCCGAAGTGTGGCGACACGGCTCGGTCGTCGGATCATGGCTCATCGACCTCACCGCCGACGCCCTGGCGCGTTCACCCGAACTCTCTGATTTCAGTGGGCGCGTCTCAGACTCCGGCGAAGGTCGCTGGACCGTGGAAGCGGCCATTGACGAGTCCGTGCCCACCCCGGTCATCAGCGCCGCCTTATGGCAGCGGTTCGAGTCGCGGGGCCAAGGCGAGTTCACCGCCAAGGTGCTCTCGGCGATGCGCGCCGAGTTTGGTGGACACGTCGAGAAGAGCTCCTAACGTGCACCACGAGATGCGCGACTTTCCCGACGCGAACGCCGTGGCGACCGCCGCCGCCGACTACGTGGCGCAGTGCTCGCGACGCTCGATCGATTCGAACGGACACTTCCGATTCGCCGTGAGCGGCGGACGCACGCCGTGGACGATGTTCGAGAAGTTGGCGCAGATGGATATCGCGTGGTCCGAGGTCGTGATCTACCAGGTCGACGAGAGGATCGCGCCCTCGGGCGACACGACACGCAATCTCACCAATCTTGAGCGAAGCCTCGGAACGTGCCGACCAACGATCGTGGCGATGCCGGTGAACGACGACGACCTCGACGAGGCCGCGGCGACCTACGCCCGCCAACTGCCGGAGCGATTCGATCTCGTGCACCTCGGCCTCGGTCCGGACGGGCATACGGCCTCTCTCATTCCCGGCGACCCGGTTTTAGAGGTTCGAGAGCGCCTCGTCGCGGTGACCGGCGTCTATCAGGGCGAGCAACGCATGACCTTGACTTACCCCGCGCTCGAGCGCGCCGACCAACTGCTCTGGCTCGTGACCGGCGACGACAAACGATCGGCACTCGCGGCCCTGCTGCGCGGCGACACGTCGATCCCGGCCGGAGCGGTGGCGGCCGCTTCGTCCCTCGTAATGGCCGACGAAGCGGCGCTCGCCACATGAGTATCGAAGCAGAGAAGCGCCTCGCCGCCGAGACGGCCGCCGAGCGCATCGAAGCCGACAGCCGGGTCGGCCTGGGAACGGGCACGACGGTGGCGTACCTACTCGAAGCGATCGCGCATCGCGGCGTCCGAGCACGCTTCGTGGCGACGTCGCCGCGAACCGAAGACTCGGCGCGTTCTCTCGGCCTCATCGTGGTGCCCTTTGACGCACTTGACGAACTGGACCTAGCGATTGACGGCGCCGATCAGATCGCCCCCGACGGGTGGCTCGTCAAAGGACGCGGGGGCGCACACCTGCGAGAGAAGATCGTCGCCGCGGCGGCGAAGCACTTCGTCGTCATCGCCGATTCCTCCAAGCCAGTGACGTCGCTGCACGCGCCAGTGCCGCTGGAGCTGCGTCCCTTCGGACTTCGGGCCACGCTTCGCGAACTCGGCTCGGTGACGCTGCGCGACGCCGGGCCCAGTCCGGACGGCGGCGTCCTCGCTGATTACCACGGTGACGTGGCCAATCCCCGAGCACTCGCCGAGCGCCTCGCGTGGACGCCGGGCGTTAGTGCCCACGGGCTCTTCGCGCCAGACTTAGTGAGTGAGATCATCGTGGCCACCGGTAAAACGGTGACCATCACAACCCCCGGAGGTCAACCATGACGAGCACCCACAGCGCCATGCGCAGCGAAGTCCCACCGGACCACATCTTCGTGATGTTCGGCGCCACCGGGGATCTCGCCAAGCGCAAGATCCTGCCGGGACTCTTTCATCTGGCGGTCGCCGGACTACTCCCCAAGAACTACCGGATCATTGGTTGCTCGCGCCAGGCGTCCGCCATGTCGGACGAGGCGTTCCGCAAGCGCGCTTACGACGCGGTGTGCCAGTTCGGGTCGAACAAACCGGAAGGTACGAAGTGGGAGGAGTTCGAGAAGAACCTCTCGTTCGCCTACGCCGAAGAGGACGGAACGGGCGAGCTCGTCGACGCCGTCACGCGCGCCGAAAAGGAGATGGGTGGAGACGTGCAGCGACTGTTCCACCTCGCCGTACCGCCCGGCGTGCTGCTCGGCATTATCGAGATGTTGGGGGCCACCGGACTCAACACGAACACGAAGATCATCTGCGAGAAGCCCTTCGGCGTCGATCTGACGTCGGCGCGCCAGCTCAACGCCGCCATCGCCGAATGTTTCGACGAGGCCCACGTCTTTCGCATCGATCATTTCCTCGGCAAGGAGTCGATCGACAACATTCTGGCCCTGCGATTCGCCAACGGGCTCTTTGAGCCGATCTGGAATCGCAACCACGTCAGCTACGTCCAAATCGACGTGCCCGAGACCCTCTCGATCGAAGGTCGCGGAGCGTTCTTCGAAGAGACCGGGACCTTTCGCGACATGGTCGTCACGCACCTCCTCCAGGTGCTGGCCTTCGTCGCGATGGAACAGCCGATCTCTTTGGACGCCAAGCCCCTGCGCGACGAGATCAGCAAGGTCTTCGATTCGATCACGCCCATCAACCCCGAACACGTCATTCGCGGTCAGTACGACGGGTACCTCAAGGAGAAGGGTGTCGCGCCGCACTCCCAGACCGAGACCTTCGTGGCGCTGCGCGCCGACATCGAGAACACTCGCTGGAAAGGCGTGCCCTTCTTCCTTCGAACCGGTAAGTCCATGGCTCAGAGTCGACAGGTCGTCACCATCGGATTCAAAGAGCCGGTCATGCGGATGTTTCCCGTGGATCACATGGAAGGCCAGCGTCACGGCAACGAGTTAGTTACCGACTTCGCGGACCCCGGATCGATCCAGACGCATTTCCTGGCCAAGCAACCCGGTCCAGAGATGCGTTTGGCGCCGGCCGTCATGACCTTTCGCTACGCCGACTCGTTCCAAACGGCCAACAATCTCGAGGCCTACGAACATCTGATCCTCGAAGCGATGCTGGGCAACCAGGCGTTCTTCACCCGCTCCGACGGCATCGAACGACAGTGGGAGATCGCCGCGCCGGTATTGGAGAACCCACCGGAGGTCGAACTCTACGAGCCCGGTTCGTGGGGTCCCGTCTCCATCGACCGCATCGTCGCTCCGGACCGGTGGTCGCTGCCTCGATGAGTTCGAAGATCCGGCTACTCCTCTCGGACGTCGACGGCACGTTGGTGCCGCACGACAAAATCCTGACCGAACGATCACTACACGCGGTGACGCAGTTGCACGAGGCCGACATCATCTTTGCGATCACCAGCAGTCGACCGGCGAGGGGTCTGAAGATGTACATTCAGCCGCTCGAACTGACCACGCCAATCGCGGCGTTTAACGGAGGCATGATCGTCGATCCACAATTGAACGTCCTCGAGGAGCGAACCATCGACGACGACATCATCCCGACGATTATCGGAATCCTCGAAGAGAACGGGGTGTTGGCGTGGGTCTACCGCGGCCAGGAATGGTACGTTCGCGACGCGAACGGACCCCACGTGCGTCACGAAGCTGACGTCTGCCAATTCGAGCCGTTGGCGGTCGACAACTTCGATGCGGTCAGTGACGGTGTCGCCAAGGTTGTGGGCGCGAGTGAGGACGCCCGAGCCCTATCGAAGGCTCGGATGACCGTTCAGACCAGATTCGGCGAACGCGTGTCGGCGACGAACTCTCAGTCGTACTACTTAGATATAACTAATCCCCGGGCCAATAAAGGTGCCGTGGTCGACTATCTCTCTACCAAGTTCGACGTGCCGGTCGACGCCATTGCCACGATCGGCGACGCGCACAACGACGTCTCCATGTTCGAGCGCTCAGGGTTCTCCATCGCCATGGGTAATGCCGAAGACGACGTGAAGGCGGCCGCTGGCGAAGTCACTGCGTCCAACGAAGACGAAGGCTTCGCACTCGCCGTCGAACAGTTCATTTTGTCGCAATGACGTTCGCGTAGCCCCAATTCAATTCACCCCATCCTTGAATGCGTCGCCAATGCACAACGCGACTGCACGACATCGAATGATTGGCCCCAATACGAACATTCAACAATCAAAACGAATGGCGTCACTATCCACCTCTTTGAGGTCGAAGCGCGGGATAATTCAGACGCCGAAATCGTCATCGCTTCGGTCTTCTTCGAAGGAGGATGAATGAGACTCATCTGGAGATTGTTTGGTCTGTCAACGGCGAAAGCACAGAACACCAGCTTGTTGGAGCCCACGTCACTGGCCGCGTTTGGTCAGATGAGCAGCTCCCAACAGTCAATGCTCGCCGAAGCACTGGTCGCTGCGGCCAACGAGCGCCGAAAGCTCGACAAGGCTTCGTAGCCTCGCGTCTCGACGTCTAATTCATTTCACACTTCGGAATCCGGTTTCGACACTCGACGTCGATTTGGCGGAACGGTCATCGGCGCAGAGCGCCGAGGTGGTAACGCGCCCAACAGCCGCTCGGTCGCCACGGCGATCTCATCGACGGCCTCGGTGAACGCTCTCTCCGATAAAAGGGGTCCCGACGAGACCGCGGCCACTTTCCGGGCGTACTGCAGCGCGGCGGCGTGAATCTCTTCGTGGGTGGCGGGTGGCTGGAGTCCTCGCAACATGGTGATGTTTCGACACATCGCCCCACCGTAGGTCGCTTCACGCCTCTCTCCAAACCGGACGGTGTCAACGGCGTCAAGAGGTGAGGAACCGCCCATGAAAGGGCGCGGCGCGAGGGTATTTCACCGACGATCGCTTCGCGCCAATCATCCCGTCACCTCTAGGGTGAGCACGTGAGCATCGAACGTTTTGAAGTGCAGCGAACGATACACGCGGCGCCGTCGTCAATCTTCCGATTCCTCAGCGATCCGAACGGGCACGTCGCCATCGACAGTTCCGGGATGCTCATGAGCGCCGAAGGCGAACGGGTCACCAGAGTCGGCGACACCTTCGTCATTCACATGGACCGCGAGGCGTTGAACGACTATCCCTTGGGCCTCTACGACGTCACGGTGACAATCACGAAGTTCGTCGAGGACCGCGAGATTGCCTGGACCGTGGCGGGCCTTCGGCCATCGATTGGTCACGTCTACGGCTACCTTCTCGAACCGGTCGACGACGGCACCCTGGTGACGTCGTACTACGACTGGTCGAACATCAGCCAAGAGTGGAGAGACGCGGCCATATTCCCCGTGATCCCCGAAGCGGCACTTCGCGCGACGCTCGGCATCCTCGCTCGAAACGTCATGAGAGGCGACGACGTTTCGAACAATTGACGCCGTACAATCGCGACGAATACTTACGAGTCCCCGCCACTTGTCGAGAAGACCAAGCCGTTGTTGCGCACCGTGTTGGCGTACCACGAGAAACTGGCCTTGGGCAGACGGGTACCGGTCGGAAAGTCGACCCACACGATCCCAAAACGCCTCGAGTAGCCGTAGGACCATTCGAAGTTGTCGAGCAGGCTCCAGACGAAGTAGCCCTGCACGTTCACCTCGGCCTCGATTGCGTCGTGCACCGCCGAGATGTGCTCTTCGAGGTACGACACGCGGTCGTGGTCGAGGACGTGACCGTTCGGATCGACGTAGTCGTCGAAGGCCGCGCCATTCTCCGTGATGTAGATCGGCAACTCGGTATAGTCACTTTTCACTCGCACCAGTAGCTCCGTGAGCCCCGACGCGTCGACTTCCCAGCCCATCGATGTGGTGTCGGTACCGGGGGTCTCCAGCGAGAGCACCCGAAGGTCGGGGAACTGCTCGCCGAGCGGTACGCCGTAGCCCGCGGCGCGGGCCTCCTTGGCTCGCGAAGAGTCCATGATGGTGCCCGGAAAGTAGTAGTTGACCCCCAGGAAATCGAGCGGCTGGGAGATGACCTCCATGTCGCCGTCATGCACGACAGTAAATCCGGGCAGGTTGTCTTGGTAGTGCTCGAGCATGTCCTCGGGATAGTGGCCCCGAAAGACGGGGTCCAAGAATATCCGATTGAGATTACCGTCCGCACGGCGCGCCGCGGCGAGGTCGAGTTCGTGCGTCGTGCCGGGTCGCGAGACGCCGAGGTTTAGCGTGATGCCGACCTTGGCGCCGGGTATCGCCGAGCGCAGAATCGGCACCGCGTTACCGTGGGCCAACAGCAAGTGGTGCGTCGCCGCGATCGCCTTGCCGATGTCCTTGATACCGGGGGCGTGACGTCCCGCGCCGTAGCCGAGCCAGGCCGAGCACCAGGGCTCGTTGAGCGTGATCCACCGTTCGACAGAGTCGCCCAGGGCGCGCGCCACGATGTCCACGTACTCGCCAAAACGCTCGGACGTGTCGCGAACGCACCAGCCGCCCTCGTCTTCAATCGGCTGCGGTAGGTCCCAGTGATAGAGCGTCAACGTGGGCTCGATGTCACGGGCCAACAGTCCGTCGACCAGTCGACGGTAGAAGTCCAGACCGGCCTGGTTGGCCGGTCCCTTGCCGTCCGGCTGCACCCGGGGCCAGGCGACCGAGAACCGGTACGAGCCGACGCCGAGTTTCTTCATGAGGTCGAGATCTTCTTCAATGCGGTGGTAGTGGTCGCAGGCGACGTCACCGGTGTCGCCGTTCCACACCTCTCCGGGACGGTGACTGTAGGTGTCCCAGATAGAGGGTCCGCGGCCGTCAACGTCGACCGCACCTTCGATTTGATAGGAAGCGGTGGCGGTTCCCCAAAGGAATCCAGGGGGAAACGAGCGTGGTGGGCTCTCGTTGTGGGGGCTAGTCGTACTCATGATGTGGACGTCTCCTGATAGTAATTGGGCGAGTTTCAGCGAAGGGCGACTTCGCGCGACCGCGCTGATAGCAATATCGACGCGGTCGCGCGTAATCTGATAATTCTCTGCGCGCGGGTTAGCAGCGTTGGAGAACTTCTAGCCCGCGCGCAGAGGTGATTATTAGCCGGCCTTGAGTTGCATCAAGGTGTACGGCAATTGAGGGTCGCTCGGTGACGGGTTCATGTACGCGTTACCCGCGGTCACGAAACCGGTGAAGTTCGCCGTGCTGTACTCGTCCCAGTCCGCGCCATAGAGCAGCGGCACGATGGGCAACGTGGTCACCTCGATCTTCTCGAGTGGCAACGTGGCTGCCTTCACGGCCGCCGTGTTCGACGGGTCCGTCGCTGACAACTTCGTCAGCAACGACTGCACCGCAGCGTTGTGGTACCGGCCGTAGTCAGCATTGGCCGACTTGCCGATCGCCGCTGAGTTCGTGTAGTCGAACCAGTTGTCGAACTGGGTGTACGGGTCGGTCCCACCATTGCCCCAGTGAACGATCGAGTCAAAGCTGCCGGCGGCCGAGTCGCTGTACCACGCGGAAGCCTGGACGCCATCAACCGTCGCGTCGATGCCTTCGGACTTCAGTTCAGAGGACATGAGCTGGATGTCCGCGTAGTAGTCGGAGTAGGAAATCGGGTCCTCTATCGAGAACTTGACGACCTTCCCCTTCAACGCGTAGTAACCCTGCTTGTTCTTCTTGAACCCGGCCTTCGTCATAATCGACTTCACGGTCTTGGGCTGATTCGTTGACTTGATGTCATTCTTGTAGGACGGATTGAGGTACGAAGCCTGGCTGGGCAATATGAGAGCGCTCAGCGACGTTGCCGGAGCTTCGTAGCCAGTCTCACCCTTAATGCTCAACGCGCTGCGGTTGACGCCAGCGCTGATGGCCCGACGAACAGCGACATTGGTGAACGGCCACCTGGTCATGTTGAACTCCAGTGTCACGGTCGAACCCGGGGCAAAGTAAATGTGGTTGGTTGCCTTGTTCGCGTCCACGAAGATCTTGTTGACGTTCGCAATGTCGTTACCGGCCCAATCGAGTTGTCCAGCCGCCAAGGCGGTCGCGGCGTCGGTGTTGGACGCGTACGACGGAACATTGATCGCAGCCGCCGCGGGCGGGCCACCCCAGTACTTCGCGTTGGCCTTGTAACTCACCAACGTGGAGCTGTAGTTGTTCAGGGTGTACGGACCGGTGCCGATCGGTGCAGTCACGGTTGCCGTCGCGGCAGGTGAGTTCACCGTCCCGAAGTTTGCGGGCAACATCAACTGAGTACCGGCAATGTTCACGATGTTCGAGTACTGCGGTGTCGCGTAATTCAACACCACGGTGTTACCCGAAACCGTCGCCGGACTAGACAACGCCGGAAGTCCCCAAATGTTCGCCGCGGGAGTGGAACTCACGAGGTTGAACGTGGCGGCCACGTCGGCTGGGCCGAACGCCGAACCGTCACTCCACTTCACACCCGTGCGAATCGTGAAGGTCAGGGTCTTGCCACCGTTGGACCATGCGTACGCCGTTGCGAGCCACGGATACGAGACACCCGCTTTGAGCGAGTCGAACTCGTACAGTGGTTCATAGATGAGCGAGCGCACGCTCATCTGCGTCGCAAACGAACCCGAGTCCAATGGATTGAAGTTGTCGGTGAAGGTCACACCGGTGTTGTTCTCCAATGTCAAAGTAGAACTCGCCCCCGAAGCGGCAGTGAGGCCCGCGCTCATGACAATGCCTAGTGTCAAACACGACATCGCCGTGAAGACAACAGCAGCTCTTTTAAACATATTTTTCCTTTATATTGATAGTGTCCAGCCGGCTTCCGCCGACGTTTTGTTTGAACCGTGTGGGTCCTTACTTAACAAACGCGAGGCCGGTTGGACCTTCGCGATATTGCCGACCGCGAGAACG
>Ga0182024_10004533_pt1 | contig 31880 bp, 35 predicted proteins | sample P32metaG_FD_120480 | JGI IMG/M metagenome (GOLD analysis project Ga0182024, IMG submission 120480) | Permafrost microbial communities from Stordalen Mire, Sweden - P3-2 metaG (Illumina Assembly) | ecosystem: Environmental > Terrestrial > Soil > Wetlands > Permafrost | place: Sweden: Stordalen...
GCAAACGGCGACCTTACCCCCGTGAAATCTGGCCGCGCCCCTGCCCCTTCCCCAAACGCAAAGTGGCAACTACAGGCCCGAGTATCAAAAAAAAGAAACAGGTAGCTTAGTGGCATTAGGCGGGATTGCCCGCCCCACATAACGATGACCATTATCTCCGACCTCCGCGCGCCGGAGCGCCGTTGACGTGATCGGGCGGGACTGGGTCCGCGAAGCGGCTTTTGGCCATATCGCCCCGGTCCCGTTCCCATTTCACGATTTTCAGTTTCTCCTGCGTGATGCGCTGCTGCGCATCCTGCTCGTCGGTTTCGAGGTTCAACTGAAGCGCCGCGATCTGGGCATCGAGCACCATTCGCTTGCGCTGCAGCAGAAGCTGGTTCCTCTCAATTTCCTGCCGGGCCAGTATCGCCGCGGAGGCGTCTTTCGCCTCCTGATTGACGCGGCCGGAGCCAGTGAGCATTCCCGCTTCGCCCAGATAGACCTCGCGAAGTTCCACGCCATGATCGGTCAGCAGGAATTCGCGAATCTGATTCGAATGGGCGACGCCGCGCGCCTTCAGAATATAGAGGCCGCGATTCCTCTCACCGCCGCTTTCGATATCGCGAAGCAGCATCCACGCATCCACGAGCGATGAGATGTCGACCTCCGTCTGTTCCTGGGCACTGGCGCCGCCGGTCAGGGTTGTAATGAGCGCAGTGATTTGCTTTTCCTTCAGGTAATCGATCAGGCGCAGGAGGATGCTTCTGGTTTCGGATTCGGTGCCGGCGTGCAGCAGGCCGGTAACCGGGTCCACCACGACAACGCGGGGCTTGACCTGCTCAATGATCTTGTGGATCTTGACCAGATGCATCTCAAGGCCAAACGTCGTCGGCCGGACGGCATGAAAGTGCAGCAGGCCCTTCTCGACCCACCGCGCCAGATTGATGCCGATCGAGCGCATGTTGCGTATGATCTGATCCGGGGATTCTTCAAAAGAGAAGAACACGCATTTCTCGCCGCGCGCGCAGGCGGCATCGACGAAGTGAGCGGTCAGGCTTGTTTTACCGGTTCCAGCGGTGCCGGAGACCAAAATACTGCTGCCCCGAAAGTAGCCTCCGCCACCGAACATGGTGTCGAGCGCGGGAACGCCCGTCGACACGCGCTCGTTGCAGGCCATATGGTTCAGATACATCGAGGTTACGGGCAGCACGGAAATACCATCGTGCTCAATCAGGAAGGGATACTCGTTCATCCCGTGAGTGGAGCCCCGGTACTTGACGACGCGCAGACGCCGCGTGAGAACGGTTTCGGTGACCTGGTGATCGAGCAGGATGACGCAGTCCGAAATATACTCTTCCAGACCGTGGCGCGACAACGTGGACTGGCCGCGTTCACCGGTGACGACTGCGGTGAGATTCCTGTCCTTGAGCCAGCGGAACAGCCGCCGCAGTTCCGACCGCAGGACCGATTCGTTATCGAGCCCGGCGAACAGAGCCTCGACGCTGTCGAGGAGCACTCGTTTGGCGCCGATGGAATCCACGGCGTGACCGAGGCGGACGAAGAGAGCCTCCAGATCGTACTCCCCGGTTTCCTCGATCAGAGTCCGGTCCAGATAGACGTGATCGATCACCAGCTTTTTCCGCTTGATCAGGTCGGCGAGGTCGAACCCGAGCGAGGCTACATTGCTGGCCAGTTCTTCGGAGGTTTCTTCAAAAGAAAGACAGACGCCAGGCTCATCGAACTGGGTTGCTCCACGAACGAGGAACTCCATGCCGAGGAGAGTCTTGCCGCAGCCGGCGCCACCGCAGACGAGGGTGGGACGTCCCCGCGGGAGACCGCCGAGCGTGATGTCGTCGAGTCCGTGAATTCCAGTGGGGCATTTGGGAAGACTGGCTGGAAGGATTTCAATTTTTTTAGTCTTAGGTTCTTTAGTGCGCATCTCGTCTTTGATCTGTTGACCCGGTTGCCTGCGAAGCGCACGGCGATGGCCAGCACGGGCGACGAGGCGCAAGGCTGCCTCCTGCTATAAGAATCCGGTGGTTAGGCCATTTTGGCGGGATTGGTGGACCACGTTGTAGTGATCGGGATTTGACCGTCTACGGTCGTTCTGACGATATGCAGTCACCTGGCGATGAAATTATCTGCCGGAAACGGCGCGCCGGACTGCCCCCGCGCACAAAGCGAGCACAAAAAGAATTCCGAACAGGATTGAGACGAAAATGGCCGACGACGACCTGGAGACGCCGCTCCAGACGCCGCCGATCGTTGAGGTCGCCGCGAAAATAATCATCCACCCTGTCATATCAGGCTTTCCAGCTATCCGCCGCGTCCTGGCAGCCAATACAACGCCGCGCCCAGGGGAGCGCGGTAAGACGCTTTTCGCCGATCGGTTCCCCGCACTCGGCGCACCATCCATAAGTGTGGTTTTCGATGCGCTCCATTGCTTCCGAGATCAGGAATGTCATCTCGCGATTCCGGGTCAGAGATGCGAGAGCCAGAAGACAGTCGGCGCTCTGCCGGATGTCATCCGGCGGCTCCGCGTTCTTTCCAACCGCGAGATCCTGGGGCGTATTCATTGGTCCCTGTTCCTGACGCACGCGCCGTACCAGCCTCGAAATGCAGGAGCGGAAGGATTTAGATTCAAGCCCGGTGGGATTCAGCTAACCACATGACCGCCAGCGGTCATGTGACAACCCGTGACCCGTTTTTACCGAGCCGCGACTGTGAAGGAGTGCGGTACGCGGAACTCCCGTCTTATCCTCATCTGCCTCGCACGAGATCTTCCTTTGCAGCCACCGCACGGACGGTCTACGTTGAATACAGAAACTGCTCCGGTCGGCTTTGGGCACGTAAATGCCTCATCTTATTTATGGAACACGCACATTCCCCTCAGAACGATCAAAAAACCATTCTCGTGGCGTCGAATGAGCCATCCGTACTGGAGTTTATTTCCGGATTTCTGGTCCGGGGCAGCTACAACGTCCTCAGCGCCACCGGCGGCGAGGAAGGCGTCCGGCAAATGAACCGGTACAAACACGAGATACATCTTCTCCTGTCGGCTTTGGATATGCCGGGAGTGAATGGCCTGGGCCTGGCCGCCCAGGTCAGCGAGAAGTGGCCTAATGTCAAAGTATTGTTGATGTCGGAATTCAGCGGAGGAACGCTCATACTCAACGAGGGATGGCATTTTCTTCCGAAACCATTCGTTCAATCGCAACTGAACGCGCTGATACTGACGCTTATCAGCCCGGAGGGCATGGTTCCAAAATATAAGCAGGCCATGTCTCCTTTTGCGACTACAGCGTCGCAGCGCGCGTGACTTCGGCGGGAACCGTTTTCAGGTATTCTCGCGCCGGCGAGGTCAGTAAGCACGCTGGCGACGTGAGTAAACACGCTGGGACGTGAGTAAAAAGAGACACGCCCAGTCCGGAATATATGCGGGCGCGCGATTCCAGGGAGAAAAGCGTAATAACATGATGGATTGCCCCGAGCGGGATCGGTTGCGGGAACGTTACGTGGCCGCGACGCAGGCCTATACAATCGCGACCGCCGCCTGGCAGGACATAGCAGGCCAGGTAAACACCCCTGAGTATCGTAAGGCGTGCAGGGGCCGGAATCAGGCACACGCAGACGCTGACGTCGCTCGTCTGGCCCTTGACCAGCACGAGTATCGTCACCATTGCTGAGTGGCTCGTATTCCTTCGTTTCCGGAGGCAGCCGCCGGGCGCAAATCGTTAGCGAATCCGTCCCGAAACGTTTATCATTATCCATGGACGCTAAAAGTCCCGAAACAAACTTTCCCGTCGTCTGCCTGGGCGGTTCGGCCGGTGGTCTCGACGCCTATACCCGCCTCCTGCGGCATCTGCCCGCCGATATGGGAGTGGCGATCGTCATTGTCAACCACCTGAGAACGGTAGCCACCCGGCTCCATGAGATTCTTCCGCGTTATACGGAGATGCCGGTTGAACTGATCACGGAAAAACTGCTCATCCGGCCCAATCGCGTGTTCGTCATCCCGGAACAGCGCGATTTGCACGTGCTCGATGGTGAGTTCCGTCTGAAGCCGATATCCAAACCCCGGGGATGGCCCGATGTCATCACGGTCTTTCTGCGTTCCCTCACGGCGCACTGGCGCGGCCAGTTGATCGCCGTCATCGTTTCCGGCTACGACGGCGACGGAGCAGCCGCGCTGTGCGGCATCAAAGAAGCGGGAGGCATCACCATCGCGCAGAAACCCGACACAGCTGGACAGCCGGATATGCCTGGAAGCGCCATCGCCAGCGGGTGCATCGATTTTGTTCTCTCACCGGAAGATATCGCCGGGGAAATTGTTCGGATTGCGAGGGCGCCGTCGCGCCACGCTATCCGATCCAGTATTCCGGATAGCCATCCATGACTTCAGCTTCGTGTGTGTCTGCCTCTGCATCCCCGGAATTGGGATTGCTGCGCGTCACCGCTGCACCGCCAGGCGATTCGGGATTGCTTTCTTCGCCGTTCCGATACGCCACCATAAAATGCGTCCTTTTCAGACAAGTCCCGATGCGCTCTGGCCCGGCAGGCCACGCACGTCACAGAAACCAGCCGGGCTCGATTGTCGCGCTGCTGCAACCAGGCCCAACGAAAGATACGAATTGCGGACGAAGACGCACGTCCGGCTCAAAACGCCATCACGGGTTATGTGTGTAAAGCTGTGAGCACGCGACCTGCCACGCGAATTACGCCGCGCCAATTGCCCATTGTGGGCGGAATGTCCCCCGTTCGGACTGGATTTCGGTGCCTGCCGTTGACCGGATTTGGTCACATGACCGTGTGGGGGCAGCCGCTCCGTCGACAAGACCTGTATTTGCCCCCCATTCGGAGGTCAGAGAATTGCGCACCGTATTCCTCTCGGAACGGGCAACAGAGGTAAGGCAATGGCAATCTCAGCGAACGGCTTTCGGTCCCTCATCGACAACAGCCCCGATGCGATCTCAGTGCTCGATACGCGGGGGAAAATACTGTTCGGGAGCCCCTCCACAGCCGCAATTTTCGGATACCGTCCGGAAGAGCTTGTGGGACACAACTACCTGGATCTGATCCATCCGCAGGATCGCGATCGTTCCAGCCGGGCACTGGAGGACGTGCTCGGCAAGCCGCTCCGCGCCGTTCGATGGGAAGCCCGCGCCCGCCGCGGAGACGACAACTATTTCTGGACCGAAAATACGTTTTCCAATATGCCGCTGGAGGATGAATTACCGGCGATCGTCCTGCATCAGTGGGACATCACCGCGCGAAAGCTGATGGAAGAGGAACGGCAGCGGAGCGCCGAAGAACTCGTCCGCTGCAACCGGAGGCTGGAGGAGTTCGCATACACTGCGGCGCACGATCTGCGAGGGCCGTTGAGGGCAATCTCCGTGTATGCGGACCTGCTCGTCCAGCAAACGCCGGTGGACGCAATTGACAGAAAAATGGCCAGGTTCATCGTAGACGGCGTTGCGCAAATGTCCGCTTTAGTGGACGATCTCCTGTCCTTCGCCGCTACCGGCGTTCGAAAGCCGTCCCGATATGTCGACCTGCGGCGTACCGTGACTCACGCGTTACGGAATTTAGCTGCGGGGATCCAGGCAGGTGGAGCAATTGTGAAGCTCGATCCTTTGCCCGTCGTGCGAGGCAACGAAGTTCATCTGGTCCGGCTGTTCCAGAACCTGATTAGCAACGCGGTGAAATATCGCAGTGAAGATCCCGTGGAAATTCATGTGACTGCCAGACAGCGCGGGCCGGACTGGATCGTCGGAGTCCGGGACAATGGCGTCGGTATCCCGCCGGAGTACCATGCCCGCGTGTTCATGCCTTTTGAGCGTCTGGCAGGTCGGGATATTCCCGGCACCGGACTCGGCTTGGCGGTCTGTAAGAAGATCGTCGAAGAACTGGGTGGCGAACTCTGGCTGGAGTCGCAACCAGGGGCAGGCTCGACTTTCTTTTTCACGATTATGGGCGCCAGGGAATTGAAGACGCGGGTTTCCCTGCTGTCTCGCGCTGAAACCTTTCCCTTGCTCACGGAACGATGACGGCGGACCCTCGCCTGGTTTCTTCCTTGACCGACAAGAGCGCGTCGTTCGCGTCGTCGAGCGGGAACACCGTGGCATTCGGACGGATGCTGAGATTGCGCGCGAGTTTCAGGAAATCGCGCGCATCCTGTCTGGTCGTTGGCGACGCTGCGGATCTGGCGCTCGCCCCAGAGCAGTTTGTCGTAATCGAAAGCCGGCATCTGGTCGAGATGGATCGCGTTGATCGCGACCACCCCGCCCTTGCGCAAAGCCGCGAGCGCCGCGACCACGACCTTGCCGGCCGGCGCGAAGGTGATGACGCGGTCCAGTTCCTCGGGCGGTTTTTCATCCTCATGGCCAACCCATTTCGCGCCCAGAGATTCGGCAAGTTCGCGATTGGCGCTGCCACGGGTGACGACGTAGACATCGCACTTCCAGGCTTGCAGGATCGTAATCGCGAGACTGGCGGAACTGCCAAAGCCGTAGAGACCCACTCGCTCGCCCGGCTTGACGCCCGCCACACGGAGGCTGCGAAAACCGATGATGCCGGCGCAGAGCAGGGGCGCGACGTGGATATTGTCGAGACCGGAGGGCAGGGGAAATGCGAAATCGGCGCGGACGAGCGCGTATTCGGCGTAGCCTCCGTTGACGCTATAGCCGGTGAAGACAGGCTGATCGCAGAGATTTTCCATGTTGTGGCGGCAGTACCAGCAGTCGCCATCGACGCCGCCCATCCAGGAAACGCCGACGCGCGCGCCGGGCGGGAACTCGCGGGCCAGCAAATCGGGCGCGGCGCTTTCGACGACTTCGCCGACGATCTGGTGGCCGGGGATGAGACTCGGTAGAAGCGGCGGAAGGTCGCGCTCGACGATGTGGAGATCGGTGCGGCAAACGCCGCAGGCCAGGACGCGGAGAAGAATGTGGCCGGGCTGGAGTTGCGGACGGGGAATCTCTTCAATGTGAAGGAAGGGCGCGGGGGCGGCACGAGTCGCGGAAAAGAGGGCCGCTTTCATCTTGTTTCTATGGTGCCAGATTGGAGGTTTGAGCGGGGAGAAGTCAGATAGGGCGGTTCAGGAGGCGTTCGAAGCCTTCCTGCGCGAAGTGCCGGTAGTTCGTGAGGACCTGGTGAATTCGCCTCCGGCGCATGACGTTCATGGAAATGCAGTCGGCGAGACTGCACTCCTTGTCGGGACGCCTTTCGTAGAGCGCCAGTCCGGCAAGAAACGATTCATGCGACTGAGCCACGACCTCGATATCAGGATCGCTGAGGATTTCGCGTATCAACCGACAGGCCAGGCGTCTGGTGCGATCTCCATGAGCGGAGACAGCCGCGGGAAACTCGCTTTTAGAACTTCTTCGGTGGTAACGGAGGGCGTCGGAACAATCCACGGCTCGCGCCGCTTCCGACCACGCGTCTCCCGGAACAAAGATGGCCGGCCAATAGACCGTATCGGCAAAAACCCGCCTCACCGTTTCGGCGTACCGTACACGTAATGATCGATCTGGTCGGAGAGATCCTTCGGTAAGAGCCGCAACTCCTCATCGGGAATCATCCGGCCGAGACGCCGGGCGGTCCGGACGCTTGATGGAGTTTTACGGGACCCGCTGGTCGGCCGGGGGACAGGCCGGGTGAGCCCTTCCGATTTTCCGGCAGAGTGCGCCATAGCAATCCAAGCATAGTCAAGCCAGCGTGCGAGGTCGCAGCGGGCGGGTGTTCCGGAACCCAGGGATGGCGACCGCCATCGAACCGAATGCTACCTCATTTTCGGGGGTCCTCCAAACCCATTCACAACTATTTTTCGGAAATATCTCGTTTATTTTCAAATACTTAACAAAAACAGGGGTCTTTTTGCTTGCGGCCTTGGGCTATTCTCCAGGCGAGGAAAGAGGTTTGGCCAATGGCCCTGAATATCGATTTTATGCAGTCGTACGACCGGGAGAGCATCGTCGCGGAACTGAAGCGCATCGCCGCAGTGACGGGAAAGCAGACGGTTTCTTCACGCGATATCAACCGCTTCGGGCGGATTCATTCGCGCACCGTCATCGTCAGGTTTGGAAGTCTGGGGAAAGCCAATGAGGCCGCGGACCTCGACGCTTCGCCATTCCGGAAATGGACGAACGAAGAATTGCTGAGGGTCGTGACCGACCTGTGGAACATGACCCTGAAAGAAACCGGTCGCAGCCCCATCATGTCCGATCTCAAAAAATACGGCTTCCCCGTTTCAGCCGAGACGATCTCGGTCCGCTTCGGAACCTGGAGGAACGCGCTGGTGGCGGCGAGTAGGGCATCTGGCCCCTCGCCGCACCAGAATCCGGAGCGCACGCCCCGCCGGCGCAGCGGAATTCCCACCACCAGGCGCTTCTATGTCTTCAAGCGCGACCGCTACCAGTGCTGCATTTGCCACCGTTCCGGCGTCGAACTGGAAATCGATCACGTGATTCCGGTTAGCCGCGGCGGCTCCAACTCGATCGATAATCTCCAGGCGCTCTGCATCCCCTGCAATCGGGGCAAGAGTGATTCGATGCTGTAGCGTCCACGCCGCGCCTATATCCTCCGAGCCGTGACTGTGAAGGAGCGGTACGCAAATTTTCTGCCTGGCGCGATTATTTCGCGCCGGGCGCGGGTGCCGCCACAGGCGGCGCGGGCCCAAAATACGACTCGCTGATATTCACCTTGGTCTTACCCACCATGTCGTCAATCGCCTGATGTGCCAGATCGGGCTTCAACTGGGCCACAACGTCGTCCCGGACGTCGGCAAGACTCTTCACCGAGTGCGACTGCACCTGAATAATGTGATATCCGAACGGTGTCTGCACAGGCTCGCTCACGTCGCCCGGCTTCAGCGCGAAGGCGGCCTGCTCAAACGGCGGAACCTGCGTCCCGTGCCTGATTTCCCCCAAATCGCCGCCGGCTGCACCGGAAGTGGTGTCGTCCGACTCCTCCTTCGCAATTTTGGCGAAGTCTTCGCCGCCCGCGATGCGCTTGCGAATGGCTTCCGCTTTGGCGCGGGCTTCGTCGTCCGATAACTCCGGTTTGCCAGGCACACCGGGAAAAGGCGCGCCCTTCACGCGGACCAGAATGTGCCGCGCGGTGATCGTCTCGTAATCGGCTTTATGAGCGTCGTAGTAAGCCTGAATGGCGGCGTCGGGAATCGTGAAGTTGTCCTCCATGTTCTGGTACATGGCGACGGCGAGGAGATTGTCGCGTTGCCAGGCAAGCTGCAGGGCAAGGTCCGGCTGCTTGTCGAGACTCTGTTTTTCGGCTGCGGCGGCGAGCACCGATAATTCCACGAGGCGTTGCGCGATCTGACGCCGGTCGGGGCCGAGCGCGCCCGCCTGCTGCTGCGGCGGCAGCAGTTTTTTGACCAGTTGTTCATACTGGGCGACGGTAATCTGGCGATCGCCAACAGAGATGACCACTTCGTTGGGATTCGCCGACGGAGCAGGTGTCGGCGCGGGCGCGGCGGGCGCTGTAATCTGAGCCGGCAGGATGGCGGCAAACGCCAGGATTGTGAGGATGGGTTTCATAAGTGAGGTCAGACGCATGACGAAGGAAAACGTATCCGATTTTACCCGGTCGCGGCTGTCGCGCGGCCGCGAAGTCACTCTTCCGCCTCTCCGGGTAACTTCGTCAATGCTGCAATCGGCAGGGGAAGATCCTGTGTCGCGGTGTCCCAAACGATATCGGGATCGACGTCGAAGTATGCAGGGATGAGACGGTTTCTCTTCCAATTACGTCGGCCCACGGAAGACCGGAGCGGGCGTCGAAGTATGCCAATGCCATTCAAGTCTTTTCCAGCCATTTTGGCAGTGGAGTATGGGCAGACGTCTGGTTTCAAAAAGGCCCCGGAGTCGTGGGGGTCCATTACATTCACAACGGCGCCTACGAGGAATACACGAAGAAGCCTTTGACTTTCGCGCCTTGAACCGCGCCAAAGACCCTGTCGGAAGACGGCCGAGGTCGGTGGCGCGCTTTCCGAACTGAGAGCGCGCCGCACACAGGACCCGTTTTGTCATTGATCATGCCGAGCCGCCTTCGGCGAATTAGTTTAAGAGCTGGCGGTGCATCACGGGACTCACTCGGGAGTTTCCCTCCATCTGGTGGCGGAGAAGGTGCCAGTCGATGTACTCGTCATCCATAACGCAGAACGGCCGTCGGCAAACGGGCACGATGCTGAAAAAAAACGTTGAAGTTGCCTTTTTCTTATCCGTGTTCATCCGTGGCCATTTTGCCTTTTTCACCGTCCGTTATCGTTTTGCAACAGAAAAACATAGCAAAGCCTCGCGCTTACAATCACAGTAGTGCGCCGATTCCTGCGGATTGTCAATACTCTGATCGCGATTGTCTGTATTGTGGCCGCCATCGGTTTTTATTGGGGTTTTTATCGGGCTTTGCCAAAAACGTCGGGCTCGGTCACAACCCTCGTGACGACGCCGGTCGAAGTCAGCCGCGACGATCTCGGCATTCCCCACATCCGCGCGAAAACCCTGGACGACGCCCTCTTCGTGCAGGGCTACGTCACCGCGGAAGATCGCATGTTCCAGATGGACGCCATGCGTCGCCTGGCCGCGGGCGACCTCTCCGAAGTGCTGGGACCGGCCACTCTCGAATCCGACCGGGAGTCCCGCCGACTACAACTGCGACACGCAGCGGAACAGATTTACGCCACTCTGGCCGAACCCGACAAGAACGCGATGGAGGCTTACGCGCGCGGCGTGAACGCGTATATCGAAAGCCATCGCGGCAGGTATGGCTTCGAGTTCGCCGTGCTGCAGTACGATCCGCGCCCGTGGAGCGTCGTCGATTCAATCCTGGTCGGCCTCAATATGTACCGCTCGCTGACGCATCTGGTGAAACCGAAGCTCGAAAAAGAGCAGATGCTCCGCACCGGCGAAGCGGACAAAGTGAATTTCCTCTTCGCGGGTCCCGCCGCCGCGCCGCTGCAGGGGTCGAACGCCTGGGCAGTTTCAGGCGCGCATTCGGCCGATGGCAAACCACTGCTCTCAAACGACATGCACCTCGAATTCAGCATCCCGGGAGTGTGGCATGCGGTACAGCTTGCAATTCCCGGGATGAACGTCGAGGGTGTCGCGCTGCCGGGAATGCCCGGTGTCATCTCCGGCCACAACGACCGCATCGCGTGGGGCCTGACCAATCTCGGGTTCGACGTGGAAGACATTTACGCCGAAAAAATGGACGTCCGCAACGGTCACTACGTTTTTGCCGGAAAGCTCGAACAGGCCCACCTGGAGCGCGAAATCATTCTGGTGAAGGGGCGCGCGCCGGAAGAGCTGAACCTCTGGGTCACACGGCACGGGCCGGTCTTTGAACAGGCGAATTCGCGGGCTCTGGCGCTGCGTTGGACCATGTACGAGCCCGGGGGGTTTCAATACGTTTTTCTCGATGTGGATCGCGCGCGCAACTGGGATGAGTTCAAACACGCCATCTCCCGCTACGGCGGCCCCGCCCAGAACTTCGTCTACGCCGACGTGGACGGCCACATCGGCTATCACGCGGCCGGCAAGTTGCCCATACGCCATTTCGCGGGCGGCGTGCCGCTCGATGGTTCCACCGGACAGAACGAATGGGATGGTTACATTCCGTTCGACGAATTGCCGCAGCAGTTCGATCCGCCCGGGGGCATCATCGCGTCGGCGAATGCGAATCCGTTTCCCGCGAACTATGCCTACGCGGTGACCGGCAATTTCGCGCCGCCGGATCGCACGGTCCAGATTCTCAATCTCTTGCGCGCCGGCGGTTCGAAGCTGAAGCCGCAGGATACACTGCGCATCGAAAAGGACGTTTACAGCGCGTACGATTCCTATATTGCAAAGCGCGTGGTCGAAGCCTACGATAAGCGCGGAGCCGTGACAGGGCCGCTCAACGATGCGATCCAGTTGCTGCGCGCATGGGACGGGCAGATGGATAAGGATTATGCCGCGCCCCTCCTGGCGACGCTGATCGCCAATCATTTGCGGACCGCCGTGGCGGAACGGGCGTCGGCCGGAAGCGGCGCGGTTTACGACGCGTATATCTCACCGGCGGTGGTGGAGCAACTTCTGCGGGATCAGCCCAAAGACTGGTTCACCGATTACAACGCGCTGCTGCTGCAATCGTTCGCCGATGCGATGGACGAGGGGCAACGCCTGCAGGGTACGAATCCGAACGGCTGGCGGTGGGGCAAGTCGCTTTACCTGGAAATTAAGAACCCCATCGCCGCGGGGCTGCCGGGCATGAACTCGTGGTTCGGCTCATGGCTCGCGGCATGGTTTAACGTCGGACCGGCGCCGATGAGCGGAGGGAGCACGACGGTCAAGCAGATCACGCCGCGGCTGGGGCCATCCGAACGGATGAATTTTTCGCTCGGCAACTGGGACAATTCGCTGTGGAATCTGCTGGTGGGGGAATCCGGCCACCGCGCGAGTTGGCATTATAAAGACCAGTTCGACGCGTGGTATTACGGCGATAGCTTCCCCATGCCATTCCGGAACACGGACTCGGGCAGCACCGTGCGGTTTGTCCCCGAAGGGCGATAGTCCCGGCCTTCGATTGCCTTGTCTGCGCTAAGACGTCGGCCCGTTCTGCAGCGCCGAGTAGATCATAATCGCTGCCAGACCGATACCGTACACCACGGTGACAATCACCAGAGTCTTCGTGATCATATCAAGCTGCGTGAGCGTCTTCGCCATAGCCTCCTGTCTCGCGGAATGCTGAACGGAGCCGCTGCCGAGGTGGACAAGCTCGTCTTCTCCGCGCGTTACGAATTTGCGGTAGGCGAACATACCGAGTGAAGCAAGCACGAGCAGGATCAGGCCCATCAGGGGAATCGACATAGATAATCAACAACCTCCAGGCAAAAGATTATATGTCAAAAAAACGCCGGTGGGAATGGGGTAACTCAACTTTTTTTAGCGAGCCAGTGACGTCCGTGTGGGGCAGGCGGTTCCGCCTGCCCTGGTCGGGTGAAGCTGGGGTTACCGAAGAATATCGCGCAGTGCTCCACCCAGCTCCTGGTGGCGGAACTGAAAACCGGCCTTCGACAGATTTTCCGGAATCACTCTGGCGCTGTCCAGCATGTGTTGCGCGAATTCTCCATACACCAGCTTCAGTGCGAGTGGCGGCACAGGGAAAAGCGCCGGTCGGCCGAGAGCTCCGGCAAGTTCCTTTGTGAATTCGGAGTTACGGACCGGATTGGGCGCGGTGGCGTTCCAGACGCCGGAGATTTCGTTTTCCACGGCAAACGCGAAGGCTTCCGCCACGTCGTCCACGTGAACCCAGGGCATCCACTGTTTGCCGGAACCGAGTTTGCCGCCGAGAAACGCGCGGAACGCCGGGACCATCATTTTCAGCGCGCCGCCGTCTTTGCCGAGCACGAAACCAATGCGGATCTTCACGACGCGCATGCCGAAGCGTCGCGCGCGATCCGCTTCCGCTTCCCACGCGCGGCAGGTATCGGCGAGAAATCCGTTGCCGGGCACTGACGCTTCGGTGAGAATTTCGTCGCCGCGATTTCCGTAGATGCCGACCGCCGACGCGCAGATGAATATCTTCGGCTTGTGCCGGACGCGCTCAATGGAATCGACAATGCGCTGCGCACCGAGCACGCGGCTGTCCTGGATGCGGCGCTTCACTTCCGGCGTCCAGCGCTGCGCGACGTTTTCACCGGCGAGGTGAATCACGCAATCCATGCCGTTGAGGGATTCGAGGGGCGGGTCGCCGGCCAGAGGATCCCAGATGTGTGTGGCGACAGCGGTACGGCGGTCGAGGCCGGGCTTGCGGCTCCAGACTCCGACGTAGTGGCTGTCTTTCAGTAAGCGGTCGACCACACGGCGTCCGATAAAGCCCGTGCCGCCGGAAATGATGCATTTCATAATTTTCAGAGCTGAGTTCGATGAGCGGGTGAAAATTGCCGCTTTCATCATTATGCGGTGTGGGGGTTGACCGAACCCGCTCGGTGTATCGATTTGCGGTAGACTGATCCGAATGCACCCCACAGACGTCAGGGACGCGGCGGGGGCAACGGTTCCTCAAGCGAAGGCGCGCCTGTGGAGACTGGCGATTCTCTCGGCGGCGGTCTTTGCCCTGTTGCTTAAGCTGGCGCTGGCATGGAACACGTTCGGAACGAACGACGTGTATGCCTGGGAGCGGTTTTCCTTCTGGTCGCGTCTGCTGGGGGCTGGAGCGTATCGGGCGAATCCGGATTTCAACCACCCGCCGTCGATGATCCACCTGCTGAGTTTCATCGGGTGGCTGTCGGAGACGACGGGGATCGGCTTTCCTTTCTGGATTCGGCTACCGGCAATTCTGGCCGATACGGGCAGTCTCTGGCTTGTGTGGCGGCTTCTTCGTCCACGCCTGCATATAGCTTCGGTGCGTTGGGGAATCCTGCTGGTGGCGCTTTCGCCCGCGCTGATTCTGATTTCGGGATTCCACGGGAACACCGATCCCGAGATGATCTTCTTCATGCTGCTTTCGGTTTGGCTCACCGGGACGGGGGCGAACGACTGGATGGCGGGCGCTGCGGTTGGCGCGGCGATGTGTTTCAAAGTTGTGCCGGTGATTGCGATACCGGCGATGTTTTTCTATCGCCGCGGCTTTCGACGCCGGGGGATTTTTCTTGCGTCGCTGCTGGGCGTCATAGTTCTGGCGTGGTCGCCGTACATTCTGCGGGAACCGGTATTTATCTTTCAGCGGGTGTTCGGATACCGGACGCTCTACAGCGTGTGGGGAATTACTTGGCTGCTCGACCTGGCGACGAGTCGTTCGCCGCAGTGGCAGGGCCTCAATTCGCTCTTTCAGAGCTACGGCGGATACGTTGTGATTGGCGCGATCGGCGCGTTCTCGTATCGCGTGAACCGGCGCGTGGCGAAGCCCGATTTGTTCCGCCAGGTGGGCGCGTCGATGTCCCTGTTTCTGGCGGCAGCGAACGGATTTGGCGTGCAGTATCTCGCGTGGCTGGTTCCGTGGATCGCGGGGGTGGACATCTTCGCGGCCACAGTATTCAGCGCGGCCGGCGGAATCTATCTGTTTCTGACGTATGACTACTGGGCCGGAGGGCTTCCGTGGTATCTCGCGGATGTCAACTATCGGCGCGAGTATCACGGTCAACTCGATGTCGCCGCCGCAATTTGCTGGCTGTCGGTTGTGTTGCTGGCGTGGTCGGCGTGGCGACGAGACAGTGACTCGCCGCGCCGCCGGGCTTTGCTTTGGATCGCGGCGGCAGGAGTTCTGGCTTATCCGATGGTTCGGTATTCGACGGACGCGAAGCGGCCGACCGACGGCGACAGGATTACCGTTACGAAAATGCGGGGCGACGATTACGTCGATCTTGCCGTGCGGATCGAGAGCGTTGGGAAAAACTGGGGAAACGTCGGAGCGGCGGACCGCGCGCTGGCGCTCGATCCCGATTTGAAGGCTGCAACGATCGACATCCCCACCGTGCCGCTGGCAAGTCTATGGGACACGCTGGCCGAAAGCTATGCGGACCGCGGGAGGTGGGACGAATCGATCATGGCGGCGCAGAAGGCGCTGCGGGTCGATCCCGGGTTTGAGAAGGCGGCCTCCGGCCTTGCGCGCGGGCTGGCGGGGAAAAAGCAGAGCCTCGCGGGCGTGGAGTGAGCTACGCGGGAAACGCCCGATTCGATGCCAGGCTGTCGATTTCCGCCACATAGGCGGCAACATCGGTCTTGCGCTTCATGCCATCGAGAGACATATAGCGGAGTTGGCCGAACACGGGCCGCTCGCCCCACGGCCGATCGTGCAGGCCGAAACACCAGAGGATGTTCGTGTATGTGTTGGGATCGCCGCCATCGAGCGCATAGACATCGTGCAGATGAATCATGGTGCGGAAGGCGGCCTCGTACGTCGGCGACCACTCGATGATCTTCTTGCCCCAATACATGCGGTAGTAACCGTGAATCGTGCCCCGCAGCAGGAGTTCGCGCTGGGCGGCGTTCCATAGATCGTCATGCGTGGCGGCGTTTTCGAATTGTTCCGGCGTGTAAAGAAACGGTCGTGGATCGGCTGCGTGCTTCGCCATGGTGCGTCTGCACCACTCCGGAAGAGCGCCGAATGAATTTATCGCGTCGCCCGCGAACCGCGCGAAATTGAAGGCGAGTTGGCGGCGCACGATGAGCTGTTCGAGAAATTCATCCGGCATCAGCTTGTGCTCTTCGGCGTGGGCACGGACCGCCAGCGCCACCTCGAGCGCGGAGATGTGCCCGAAATGAAGATAAGGGCTGAGCTTGCTGGTGGCGTGTTTCGACGGCTGGCCGCTGTCGCGGGCGTAGCTGCGCAGGCGGTCTTCGAGGAAGATTTCCAGACGCCGGTTTGCAGCGCGCGTACCGCCGGTGTATTCGATGGAGGGCTTGACGACGTAGTCGATATTGCAGGCGGCGACCAGCGCGGGAATGTTGGCGGCAACGACTTTCGTTCGGAGCGCGGCGAGATCGGCGGGCAGAAAATTCTCGCGCCACTTGTATCTGATCGCCGGCATATCGACGGGCTTCAGATACGCCGCAAGTGCTCTGTTGATTCGCGGACGAATCGTATACGCGCCATAATTCTGTTTTTCATGCACGCTCATCGGCACGATGCAGCTGGAATCGACCGCAATATATGGGACGCCGGCCAGGGCGGGTGCCGCGAAAATCGGGTAATCGTCCGTCACGACGCTGTGAGCGCGGGCGGCCAGGCGGGGGAGAATGTCATAGCGCAGAGAGAAGAAGTACCCTGCCCCGATGCGCCGAAGTTCCGCCGCCGTGTCGGGCACGCCTTCCAGAACGAAGGTGTGGAATCGGTCGCTGGCGCCCCTGGGATCGCACTCCTCATACACCAACAGCGGCAGCCCGTTCGCATTGGCGATTTCCGCCGCATGGGCCAACGCGTGATTTTCCGCAACGCGCCGGTTCACCTGTACCCGGTAAAGCACGTAACTCGCGGCCGCACGAGGCGCTTCCCCATTCAGCGCGCGGATGCGTTCCGCGGAAACCGCCACTATTCTTCGACCGGAGCCACGCTGGACAGTTCAGCCCTCCGCACGATGAAGTTCTTTTCCAGAAGACGGCACAGCTCCGCGCCGAGTTTTTCGGGGAGTTCTTTCTGGTCGTGTTCGACGATGACCTTGATGAAGAGGTTGGTTCGCATGGCTACCTTCCTATACTAAGTAAGTGCCCTGCGCCATTTGCAAAACCGCCAAAGCCAAACGATTCTGTCCCGGACTCAACGAAGAGATCTGCACCGCGTGCTGCGGCGCCGGACGCGAGGAGACAATAGCCTGCCCTCTGACCTGCGAATACCTCGCGGAAGCCCACAGGCATGAAAAAAAACCGGCCTCCGATCCGGAAGCCATGCCGGGAAAAGATATTCCGCTCGATGACGATTTCCTGCGGGCCAACGAATTTCTGATCGTGCTGCTGGGCTCGTCCATGTCGGAAGCAGTTCGCGCGCACGCGAGCGCCACAGATGCCGATGCGGTCGCCGCCCTCAATGCGTTGACAGCAACCTGGCGGACACTGGTCTCCGGAATCTACTACGAAACGAAACCCGTCAGCCCCGTCGCGCTCGATATGTTCGATGCCGTGAAAGCGCGCGTGGAGGATATGCGGACGCGAATGAAAGCAGCGGAAGCCACGCAGTCGCTGCCTGACACCGTGGTCCTCGGCGTACTCACGTTTCTGCAAAGAGTGGCCTTCGGGTTAAACAACGGGCGCAGCAAGTGCAAGGCGTTTCTGGTTTTTCTGTCGCAGTTTTACGTAGACATGAAGGAAGCGGAAGCAGAGGAAGCAGAAGACGCGCCGAAGGTAATTCTGTAGTTATGGCTGGCCTGGGTATCGTCGTGTTCGGGCACGGATCGAGCATTTCATCGGCGAACGACGCCGTTCGCGCCGTAGCCGATCTGGCGGCGCGGCAAGGCAACTGGGCGCTTTATGAAACCGCGTTTCTCGAATGCGATCCTGAATTGGGAGACGCGGTGAGAAAACTGGTCGCAGCCGGAGCTTCGGAAGTGCTTGTGCTGCCTTATTTTTTAACTCTGGGAATTCATCTGCAAAGGGATTTGCCGAAATTGGTGGACGATCTGGCCGGACGGTTCGGGGTTGCAATTCGCGTTGCGCCACCGCTCGACGGCCATCCGGGCTTGGGAACAATGCTTGTCGACAGAGCGGCTGAGGCGTCACGGTGAGGGCGCGGCTGATCGGGTGGCGCGAGTTGGGTCCGGCAACGCGGCATTTTGAGTTTGAGGCGATCGATTGGGATGGCGCGTTCACGCCGGGGCAGTTTTTGTCGGTCACGGCCATGCTGCATGGCGAAGAAATTACGCGCGCCTATTCGATCGCGTCCCCGAAGGATGGCCGGAGATTCGGAATTTGCGCCAACCTGGTGGACGACGGGCATTTCTCACCCTGGCTGTTCACACGCGAGCCGGGCGACCAGATCGAGTTCAAGGGTCCCTACGGAGTTTTCACCCCCCGCGCAACCCCTTCCGAGTCGATTCTGGTGGCGACGGGTACCGGAATCGCGCCCTTCCGCTCGTTCCTTGGCGGAGCCCTGGAGGGGAAATGCACCCTGATCCTGGGAACCCGCGAAGAGGCCGGGCTCCTCTATGACGCGGAATGGCGGACACTGGAGCGCTCGCGGCCGGATTTTGCCTATTGGCCAACCCTGACGCGGCCTGGTGCGGCGTGGACCGGCCGCACCGGACGCGTCCAGCTCCACGTAATGCAGGCCCTGGGCGACCGGCGCGATATCGATGTTTATATCTGCGGCCTGCACGATATGGTCAATGACCTGAGGGCCCGGTTGAAAGCCGCCGGCCTCGACCGCAAACGCGTGATTTACGAGAAGTACGACTGACCGGGTTACCATATTAAGCGATGGCAAACTTGGGTGAAGTTTTCGGCGCGGCTTCGGCCGTTGTAAAGGGTATGGGCGTCACGCTCAAAGAGATGATGTCTCCGACCGTGACCGAGAATTACCCGGACGAGCCCGCCAAGCTGCAGGAGCGCTTTCGCGGCGTCCACGAACTGCAGCGCGACGAAAACGGCATGGAGAAATGCGTCGCCTGTTTTCTCTGCGCCGCGGCCTGTCCTTCCAACTGCATCTATATCGAAGCGGCCGAAAATACCGATCAGGTTCGGATCAGCGGCGGCGAACGCTACGCGAAGGTCTACAACATCGACTACAATCGCTGCATTTTTTGCGGCTACTGCGTCGAAGCCTGCCCCACCGACGCGATTACGCACGGCCACGGGTTTGAAATCGCCAGCTACAACACCTCCACGCTGATTTACCGCAAAGAAGACATGCTGGTCAAAATGCCGGAAGGCGCTCAGCCGCCCGTGATCTCGGAGTGGGCTGAACCCTCGGCGCACTAACCGGCATCTGATGAATGCCGGCCTTTGCCGGACAAATTATGTTCGGTGTAATCCGGGAACAGATCGCTACGATTTTCCGCGAGGACCCGGCGGCAAAGAGCGTCCTCGAAATTTTCCTTTGCTATCCGGGCTTTCACGCGGTGCTGCTCCATCGTGTCGCGCATAAGCTCTACAAGGCTCGCCTGCCGCTTGTGCCGCGCGTCATCTCCCAGTTTTCGCGCTTCCTGACCGGCATTGAGATCCATCCCGGCGCCACCATAGGCCGCCGTTTTTTCATCGACCACGGTATGGGCGTTGTCATCGGCGAAACCACCGAAATCGGCGACGATGTTCTGATTTACCAGAACGTGACTTTGGGCGGAACCGGAAACGAGCGGGGGAAACGGCATCCGACGATCGGAAACAACGTGGTCATCGGAACCGGCGCGAAGGTCCTGGGGGGCATCCGGATTGGTAACAATGCGCGCATTGGAGCGGGCTCCGTGGTGGTTCACCCGGTACCGGATAATTCCACGGTAGTGGGGATTCCGGGGAGAGTAGTGCGGTATCACGTGCCGCACGAAGGCGTACTGGACCACGGGATGATGCCGGACCCGGAAGGCCAGGAAATCGAAGAGCTGAAGCAGCGGATGAGCGATCTCGAAGAACGCCTGAAAAACTTCGAAAGCCGCTGATCACTCGCCGAAGTGTTTCTGCAACACCAGCGCCACCGTTCCGCGGAGGCGGGCCATGCCCTCCTCGTGCACCGGAATCAAAAGCGGCGGAAAGCCACCCTGCAACACCAGCGCCCGGACTTCGGATTCGATTACCGGCCCGAAGCGCTCCCACGATTTGGTCAGATCGCCAATCACAATAATGCGCTCCGGCGCGAGCCCCGCCACGATCATCCGCATCCCACGTCCCAGATAATGCGCCATCGTGTCGAGCGCTTTTGCCGCGCGATTGTCGCCCAGATCGGCCAGCCGCAGCAGGTCGGTAAAATTCGGGCGCTCGGACGGCGTGCTCGATTCGTGGTAATACCGAAGCGCCGCCCGGTTCGACGCGAACACTTCCCAGCAGCCGCGACTGCCACAGGAACACGCCGGGCCCTTGGGGTCCAGCGGCACGTGCCCGAATTCGCCCGCCAGATTATTGTGGCCGCGCGCGAGTTCGCCGTTCATGTATATTCCGGTGCCGATCCCTTCGGAAACAGTGACCACCACGAGGTTGCGGCAATCGTCCATTCGGTCAAACCAGGCCGCCGCGAGCACGCAGGCGTTGGCCGCATTTTCGATTTCCACGTCGTAGCCCGTGGCTTTCGCGATCGGTTTGCCCAGATCCACATCGCGCCATTTGAGATTGGGGGCGAACACGAGGTGCCCCTCCGTTCGATTGATGCGGCCCGGCACCGAGATTCCGATGCCTTCGATTTTCTTCCCCTCGCACGCATAAGTGATGGCGCGGATGCGCTTGACGAGCAGTGCAATGGCGGCCGCCGGATCGCGCGGCGTGGGATAAATTTCCTGCGCGGTAAAATTACCATTGACGTCGGCCAGCGCTACGGTGGTCTGGGCCGGGCGGATATCGACCCCGACGATCAGGCGGTCCTCATTGAGGTGCAGAAACGTGGGGCGGCGGCCACGGGGCAAACGGCCGGTGGGGCCTTCGATGACCCAATCCTCGCGGATGAGCTCTTCGACGATGAGCGAGATAGTGCTGCGCTGCATGCCGGAAACGCGTGCGAGGTCGGCGCGGGATATTGGATGGCGCGTTCGGATCAGGTTGAGAACGATGCGACGGTTGACATTGCGGATGGCTTCGCTGGAGGCGATGTGGTTGGGGTCGAGAGCGCGCGAAGTCATAGTTTTCAAGTACCAGCATAGAATGAGGGGGCGAAAATGACGGCCGTCGACAAAATCGCGCGCATGATCCGGCCCGCGCAGCTCAGGGAGAATTCTCCTCTGGTGTGGTCTCCGGGGACGGGCATCGATGTCTGGGCGATGTTTTGCGCCTGCATCGAAGGGAACGTGACGACGCTCAGGCAGTTGGTGAACAAAGACCCTTCGCTGGCGCGCAGCCAATACGGATATCGCACGCCCATCTACTTCGCCGTTCGCGAAAACCAGCTCGAAGCTGTCAAATTTCTGTTCGATCACGGCGCTGACCCCTTCGGCGGCTTCGGCAACGACCTGCTCGAGATCGCGCGCGACCGTGGATACGCTGAGATGGAAAAGCTACTGGACGGGAAGCTCGCCGCTATTCACGGCGCATCCTCCAGGGGCGAAGCCGTCGCCGGGGCGATCCGCGAACATGATTTGCCGAAGGTGCGGGCCCTGCTAGACGCAGTTCGCGACCTTTTGCACACCGGGGACGCGCGCGGCAATCAACCGATCCATTGGGCCGTCATGACGCGGCAACCCGGTGTGATCGACGAGTTGCTCGCACGCGGCGCGGATATCCACGCACGGCGGCCGGACGGCGCGCGGCCGATTCAGCTCACCAACGGCGATTACCACTATCGCGGCTGGCGCGATGTACCAAAGGAGTGGCCGGTGACTCCGGCACAGGTCCTCGCGCATCTCCGCGCACATGGCGCGAATGTCGATATCGGCACGGCTTGCTACCTCGGCGAACTGGAATTGGTCAGGAAGCTACTGGATGAAGAACCGACTCTCGCCAACCGCGTTGCAGACTATGTTACTTACTACGCGGGCTCCGGCTCGCCGCTGAAAAACGCCGCTGCGGCGGGACACCTCGAAATCGTCCAACTGCTGCTGGAACGCGGCGCGGATCCGAATCTGCCCGAGGAAGGCATCGCGCCGCGTGGCCACGCTCTCTACTCAGCGGCTGCCAACGGACATCATGAAATTGCCCGGCTTCTCCTGGAACACGGCGCGGATCCGAATTCCGCGGTCGAAAGTTCGGGCGATGCGCTGAGCCGGGCGATTTCGAACTCCGATCAGCGAATGATCGACCTGCTCTGCTCATACGGCGCTGCCCAGGAGTTACATATCCTCGCGTACTATGGCGATGTTCGAACGGCCGCGGCTATGTTCGCAGTCAATTCGGCGCTGGCCGATGACCCCGAAGCTCTGATGAACGCGGCAGGAGAAGGCCAGGAACCTTTCGTGCGCTTATTATTGCGCTATCAACCCGATCTGCCGAAACGCCTGACATTTCCCGCCTGGTCCGTTGGCGCCAAATCACGCGAATTGAATATCCTGTTGTTTCAGCACGGCATGAACCCGAGCCAGCCCGACTGGCTCCGCATCGCGCCCCTGCACCACTTTGCGCGGACGGGCGATACGGAAAAAGCCGCCCTCTTTATCGAACACGACGCAGATCTGCATGCGCGCGATGAAGACATTTGTTCCACTCCGCTGGGATGGGCAGCGAAATTTGGCAAAATCGAAATGGTGGCCCTGCTTCTGAAATCCGGCGCGAAACCGAACCTGACGGACGACTCGCCCGATCTCCGCTGGGCGACGCCGCTGGCTTGGGCCACGCGGCGTGGCCACAGCGAGATTGTGAAATTACTGAAACAGCACGGCGCCACGTGACCCCAATCCCAGCCCTACTGTAGGCTACTCCCCTTCCCCTGATTGCAGGGCACACAAAGCACCTGGAGATTCTCCATCGCGTCAGACCCGCCGCGGCTGACCGGAATCACGTGATCGAGCACCAGTGCCACCCCGGAACATCTGCAAATGCGGCACGTGTACAGGTCGCGCTTGAATACCAGGAAGCGTGTAGTCGGGCTTACCGCTTTTCGGCGTCGGCCTGTCCTCACCGGCGGTCCCGGCATTTCCAGATCCGTCGCCTCGCTCGCCGCCAGCAGAGCGTTCTTCCAGCTTCCAAACCGCTTGGCGATCACGCACGCCGAAAGAGGAAGCCTGTATCTCCTCACGTCGCATGCCAGCGGACTTCGGCCCAGATCCTCCAGCGTCTTCCTCCACAAATCCCTGACCTCGTTCAGCAGTTCGTCCGTCGTCCATTTCCTGACGGGCGATGGAACCAGTCCCGCCGCCTCATTTGCCTTACCCATTGAGCCAAACTTCAAAGTGACAGTACGTCCGCACACGCGCCCATGCAGCTTGAGGTCCCGCACGGTAACCGTCCGCTTCCCTGTCAACGTTGCAATGCGCCGCAGTTCCTCCGCAAGGCTCTCCCGGTCGTACGACCGCATAAAATCGATATCAAACGCCATATATCCTGACCTTCCCTCGCCCGAAGAATAGCCCACGGCCCTCCCGGAAAAGACAGGCATTTTCGCCAAGTCACTGAAAACAGGGCAAATTGAGGTTTCACTTTCTTGTGAATGGGATTTGGGGCGTGGTGAGTGCGCAGTTTTACCTGCCTTTGCGCGAGCGGACTTGCCTACAAAACAGGGCCATCGCCCGCCTGGCGAATTTCCATGCAGCCGCGGCCAGTGGGGAGAATTTTGCCGGGGTTCAGGCGGTTCTCCGGATCGAAAAGAGTCTTCAGGCTCTGCATGCAGTCAAGCGAAGCCTGCGAGAAGAGATGCGCCATCATCTCGTTCTTCTCCATGCCGACGCCGTGCTCACCGGTGATCGAACCGCCGACCGAGATACACCAGGCGAGAATCTCTTCGCCCGCCGCTTTGGCTTTTTCGAGTTCGCCAGGGACGTGCGCATTGAACAGAATAATCGGGTGCATGTTGCCATCGCCCGCATGAAAAATGTTACTGATGCCGAGCCCGTACTTCGTCGCAACCTCCGCGATGCGCCGTAACGTGGGCGCGATCTGTGTGCGCGGCACCACCCCATCCTGCACGTAATACGACGGACTGACGCGGCCTACCGCGCCAAACGCATTCTTGCGGCCCTTCCACAGAAGATCGCGCTCTTCGGCGGTACGTGCCACGCGGACTTCACGGCACCCGCATTTTTCACAGGCTTCGCGAATCTGCTGCACCTGTTCTTCCACCGATTCCGTCAGGCCTTCCAGTTCAATCAGCAACACCGCCGCCGCGTCCTTCGGGTACCCGGCGTGCGTCGCGTCTTCCACCATGCGGAGCATTTCGCCATCCAGCATTTCCACCGCAACCGGCGTGATGGCGCGCGCCGTAATTTCCGCTACGGTGTCCGCGGCATCGGAAGCGGCGTTGCAAATGGCGAGGATGGTCTTGACGCGTTCAGGCTGGCGCATCAGCCGCACGATGATCTTCGTGGTCAGCGCCATGGTGCCCTCGGAACCCGTGAGCAGACCGATGAGGTCATAGCCAGGCGCATCCGCGGTGGTCCAATGAACAGTGCCATCAGGCAGCACGTATTCGAGACCGAGGATATGGTTTGTAGTGACGCCGTACGCCAGAGTATGCGGGCCCCCGGCATTTTCCGCAACGTTGCCACCGATGGTACAGGCGCGCTGGCTGGAGGGATCGGGCGCATAAAAATAACCGAAGGGCGCAACAGCGACTGAGATATCGAGATTGACGACACCGGGTTCGACGGTGGCGCGCTCGTTCGGAATATCGATATTAACGATGCGGTTCATGCGGGCGAAGCCGATCATGATGCCGCCGGCGCGGGGGATGGCGCCGCCGCTCAGGCCTGTGCCCGCGCCTCGCCCCACGATCGGGAGTTCGTGTTTGGCCGCCAGCTTGACGATGGCGGAAACCTCGGCCGTGGTCCGGGGAAAGACCACGAGATCGGGCCGGGACTTGTCTACGCTGCCGTCGTATTCGTAGAGGGCGAGATCGTCGGCACGTTCCAGCACTCCCCGCTCGCCGACGATGTCGTAGAGCTTCAGCCTGACGTCGCCCGGAATCGGACGGCGGTCAAAGCACTGAATTGACGTCGTCAATTCTTCAGAGGAGCGAGTTGACATGCTCGATCATTTGCGGAGAGGCCCAAGCCTGCGAGGAGATGAACTTCTCGATGACTTTGCCGTTGCGGTCGATCAGGTAGCTTTCCGGATACTGTATGGTGCCGTAGCGGAGATTGATTTTCTCGTCGGGGTCGCGGGCGGTCTGGTAGGCGAGCGGGGAGCGCGTGAGGAAGTTGCGATAGAGGTTCTCATCCTTATCGACGCTGACGCCGACGATGACCAGACCTTTGGGGCCGAGCTGCTGCGCGAGCTGGTTCAGGCCGGGAATTTCTTCCACGCAGGGCGGGCACCAGGTGGCCCAGAAATTGAGGAGCAGGAGTTTGCCGCCGAAATCGTGGACGGTGACGGTCTTGCCGGAATCGGTCGTAATGCTGAAATTGGGGGCGGTATCGCCGGCGTTCACGATCGTTTCGTGGAGCGAGTTGTAGAGCGCGCCACAGAATGCAATCAGCATCAGGGCAAGCGCCGCGTGGAGGATTCGGTCGGCTTTCATTCGAGTGTCAACTATAATTCTATTGGATCGGGAGCGGCGGACTGCGCCCACCCCACCAATTGTTAGACGCAGGACAGATGATAATTTCCAAAAAAGTTGAGTTTTCAGCGTCCCATATTTGCCGGTCCCCGGAATTGACGGATGCGGAAAATGAGCAAGTGTACGGCGCGGCGGCAAATCCGCTGAGCCACGGACATAACTACGTGGTGGAAGTAGCGATTGACGGCGATCCCGATCCGGTCACCGGGATGATTCTGGATCTGAAGCGCCTGAAGGACCTGCTCGAAGAGCGGGTGCTTTCGGTTTACGATCATCGGCTGCTGAACCGTGAGGTGGATTCCTTCGAAAAAATCGTGCCGACGGTGGAAAACATAGCGATCGACATCTGGGCGCGCATCGAGCCTTACATCGATCCCACGGGACGGGCGCGCCTGTATTCCGTGCGCGTGCATGAGACGAACGAGTTATTTGTGGAATACCGGGGCGAGGAATGACGGTTTATGTGTCGCGGAAATACGGTTTTTCGGCCACGCACCGGCTGCATGCGGCAGCGCTGACCGACGCCGAAAACAGGACCGTTTACGGAAAGTGCAATAATCCGAACGGACACGGGCACAATTATGAGGTTGAGATCACGGTATCGGGGACTGTGGACGGCGTGACGGGACGCGCGGTATCCCTCGCCGCGCTGGATACGCTGGCTGAACGCGAAGTCATCGAGCCGCTGCGATACCGCAATCTGAACGAAGAAGTGGAAGCTTTCCGTACGGTGGTGCCGACGACAGAGAACCTTGCGTTCGAAGTAGACCGGCGATTGCGGGCGGCGTGGGCCGGGGCGTTCCCTTCCGGCCTGCCGATGCTCAAAAAAATCCGCATCTGGGAGACCGAACGGAACATCTGTGAAGTCAGCGGGGGGCTATCCGCCGGGGAATTCGATGAATAGAAAACAAGCAGTCGTGAAAGTAATGCCCGCAAAGCCGATTGCGCCGCTCATCGGCGGCGTGCTGGAAGCGATTGGCGAAAATCCGAAGCGCGACGGTCTGCTGCGCACGCCGGAGCGGGTGGAGAAGGCGCTGCGTTTTCTGACGAGCGGGTACACGGCGGACATCGGTAAGGTCGTCAACGGCGCGATTTACGGCGTGAAGTACGACGAGATGGTGATTGTGAAGGACATCGAATTCTTCAGCATGTGCGAGCATCACATGCTGCCGTTTTTCGGGAAAATACACATCGCTTATCTGGCTCGGAATAAGGTGATCGGCCTGAGCAAGCTGCCGAGGATTGTGGATATTTTCGCGCGGCGACTGCAGATTCAGGAGCGGCTCACACAGGAAGTGGCCCAGTGCCTGCAGGACATGCTGGACCCGCTGGGAGTAGGCGTGATCGCCGAAGCGCAGCATTTGTGCATGATGATGCGCGGCGTGCAGAAGCAGAATTCCGCGACCGTGACGAGCACGATGCTGGGGGCGTTCCGTAAGAACAAGGAAACGCGGAATGAGTTTCTGGAGCTGGTGAAAAAGTAGGCGCCAGGATTTGCGAGGCGGAAGCCGCTATTCCGTTTCCTTACGTCAGTGCATCATCGCCGGAGCCATCGTCCCGTCGGACCATTTGTCGGCCACTACGAACAAAATCGTCACCCGTTCTTCAGGGTCGTTCGCGGCGATCACCGGCGAGCCCGGCTGATCGGCCCCCCAGGTCTTCGCCGCATCGCCCGCGGAGAAGAACATCACATGCGGGTGCCAGCTCATATCGTTGTCGCCCAGATACTGCTGCTTCGACATCATGTAGGCCATCGCCCCCGGCTCCAGCGGCGGCAGTTCCTTACGGTCCAGCGCGGATGTGGTTGCTTTCAATATCTCCGTCTTCGACTTGCCAGCCAGCACCAGTTTGGTCTTCATCAGGTAAATCTGCAAAAACGTTCTGGCTGCCTGCGGATTGAAGCAATGGGGGGCGCGCATTTTCTGGTTCCAGAACTCCGGGTCGTCGGTGGCCTTGCCCCACGCTCGCTCAACCATACAGACGAAGCCGTTCTTGCCCTTCACCGCGGTCGCATAGCCGTCTCGCCGCAGCACCATCACCTCGGCGTCGCCCGAGATGGACGCCGGCGCAGCGCTGTGGGCCAGCGCAATCTCCTCGCTCTCCGGCATCAGATACTGTTCGAGAGGTGCCATGGCCGGATAGTGAGCCTTCGTCGCCTGGGCGTAGCCGTTCAAGCACGGAAAAACGGCCGACAAAAGGAACGCTGAAGCGATGAGCCCGATACGAGACTTCTGCATAGGATTTTAAATATTCTACAGGATGGCACAGATTCAATCACCCTATAAGCTCGCCTGAAAGTTGGGTCCGAGGATTGCCACACCCGTCGCGGCATTCACCGGGGTAGATCGGCTGCCTCTGGCGGCGGTTACATGTGGCTGATGCTCTACTATTCCCGTTGACGTTCCCTGGCCCATTGACACATCTGAACCATGTCAGGAGACCCAACTTTCAGCGGACGATTTGATCGCCGCAGTCGGCCCGATGTTGCGGGGACGAACAATAAATTGAGGAAATGTTTTGGTGGTACGCTAATGGTCATGAAGCGACCGCCGGTTTACTTCCTGACCGCTCTTGCCGCAAGCACCCCTTTCCGGTCGGGAACGGAAGATCCGAGATGCGAATCGGTGCAGTGTGTCGTCGAGCAGTCGATGAAGGTTCCAGACCAGCCACACACCCATGAAGAGCCGCCGACAGCTCCCGAGACGGAAATCGTCTACATGGCAATGACCAGTCCGGCGACCACACTCAGTCCAGGAGAGGTTTTTGATTGGGTGAAGGACAATGGGCCGGATTCCGTGTACGCATACCGTGCTGACACTTGCGAAAGAATCCCTCTCTCTTCTCCTAAATCCGCTATCTGATTTTCCTTGAGGCAAGCGACAAACTGGTATACTCATGTCCATTCAAAGATGAGACGCAATACCCTTGTCATCAGCGTCATGATCGCGCTGCCCATCATCGCGCTGGGTGCCAATGCCAGTCAGCCGGATACTGAGCCATTTTCTCGTTTCTGGAATATTCGAATCGGCGATGTGATCATGATCGCTGCTATCTTTCTGGCTCCTATCTTCGCCCTATGGGCACAGTGGAAATTACAACTGCGACACGAAATTCGGCGGCAGCGCATGAAGATATTTTCCACACTCATGGCAACGCGTTTGACCGCATTGGATGTCGCTCATGTCCAATCTCTCAATCTGATCGATGTGGTCTTCTCAGATAAGGACGAACAAGATGAGCAGGTTAGGTCAGCGTGGAGTGCTTATCTGGCGCAGCTCAATCTGTCGCGACCGACAGAACAAACTCAAGCTCAGCAGTGGGATACCAGGCGTGAGGATCTGCTGGCGACATTACTGGCGAAAATCGGAAAGCCGCTGGGATTCGATATGGACTTCACTGAGTATAAGAGCAAGGCATACCATCCTAGCGGCCTTGCTGACAACTGGAACGAAAGCACAGAAATCCGGAAAGCATTCCTCGCCGTCATGCGCGGCCAGCCGCTCAAAATGGACATCACTTCGTTGCCCGCTCAAGCTCCGCCGCCTCCGCCGCCAGCAGTGAACCGCCGCTAGAAATATTTTTCACCGAAAATTCCCCTCTTAAGATTAAGAAAAAGAGGAACCCTTATTATTAAGGGCAGCTCCGTTTTGCTGGCCTTTTTCATCTGATCTTCATCTCCACCGCATTTTCATTGAATCGGCTTATCCCACAAATGTGCACAACCTGTGTAAGTCGGTCTGAACTGGGGATGGGCCTAAACTGCCGCCCTTCATCAGGATATTTGCCTGTCGCATCATGGTCACGTCCCCCGGAACGCCGAGTTAAAGAGGTTAAGCAGCAGCGGCTCGATATCCCGAAACTCTCTATGCTCCCGCCCCGGCCCTGACAGGGTGTCGATTCGCGGCATCGCTCAGGTAATTCGTAAAACAAGCAAAGTTGCGTCATCGTGAAAATTTCCCCCGCAGAAGGCCGTGACCTGCTGCATGATGACGCGTTGAATCTCAAGCGCACTGCCGTCGCAGGAGCGAGCGGCTTGCAGGAGGCGTTCGTCGCCGAACTCTTCGACCTGGGCGTTTTCGGCTTCCGTGATGCCGTCCGTCGAGAGCAGCAGCCTGTCGCCCGGTTGAAGTTGCGCGGCGTAGCTCTGGTAGGCCCAATCGGGCAGCACGCCAAGCACTGCTCCTCCTCCCTGCAAAGTTTCCGTCGTGCCGTCGCTGCGCAGCAGATACCCGGGTGAGTGTCCGGCATTCTCATAGGTAAGCGTACGCGAACTGGCGTCGAGCACCGCGTAGAAAAAAGTTACAAACTTTCCCGAAGCGATGTTTGCGCAAAGAAACCTGTTCAGCCTGGTACAGACCGTTTGAGGCGATGCCTCGGTGGTGGCGAAGGCGCGAAACGAAGCCTGGAGATTCGCCATGAGCAACGCAGCCGTGATCCCTTTTCCGGCGACATCGCCTATGCAGATGCCGACGCGATCCCTGTCGAGTTGAATCACGTCGAAGTAGTCGCCTCCGACTTCACGCGCAGGCTGCCACGCGCCGGCGATCTGAACTCCGGCGGGCTGCGGCAAGGTGCCGGGCAGCAGCATTTGCTGAATCTCGCGCGCCCGCTTAAGTTCCTCTTCCTGCTGGTGCAGCGCGAGGGTCCCTTTCTCCACGGTCTGCTCCAGCAGTTGGTTGCGTTCTTTCAGCTTTCGCTGGACTTCTTCAACCCCGAACCCGAGAGTGCCTGCGATCGCCACCACGACGATGCAGAAATAACCGATTTTGGCGAAGAGGACCGGGAATGGCTCGGGATCGATTTTGGTGATCTGCAGAAAGAGTATCGAGCCCACGGCGCAGATCGCACCGAATACAATTTGGATCGGGAGAAATGCCACCCAGTTCCACGGGAACGGGCGCGTCACATACAGGCGCCGGCTGGCGAAGACGAGGGGAATGACAAGGTTGCCCACCGTGAGGGTAGCAGTCATGATGATGAACACTGAAGCCCGCTGGTTGATCGAGATCAGGAGGGCATAGACCACGAACCCGACGATCACGAGCGTCTGCTCGATCTGGAATATCCGCCGCCACAAAACCGAACGTTTCCTGGAAGGGACGAAAAGAGTGCTCACCTTTGGTTAAGTCTAAACCCGAATCGGGCGTGCCGTTGGAGGGTGGGGTGGGCCCGCCGGCATTTTGCGGCCTGCAGGATGTTCTGTTCGTATTATCGCAACTCGTACGAAGCTCAATGCCGTTTCCGTCGACAGCCTGTCCGTGGCGGTCTCTCCGAGTGGCGCGTCACTCGACAAGGATTTTGCAGCTTCCAAAACTTTCCGCGTGTTATTGACGATTCGGGACGGGGCTCGCGTTAGAATGTTACCCATGAAGCTGAGTGCCATACTCGTCGCGTTGCTTGTTGTTTCCCCCACCTGGGCCCAGGATTCCGCTGCGATACGGGCAGCGGTTCAGCAGGAGAAGCAGCCTCTTTTGGACACCTTGAAGGAACTTGTTTCGATTGAGTCCGGATCGAGCGATTTTGATGGAGTCACCCGCATTGGTGATCGGATCGCCGAGCGGCTGCGCGCACTGGGAGGCCAGGTAGAAAAGGTGCCTCCAGCAAGCGGTTACCTGCGCCTTCAAAATACTCCGGAACGCCTCGCCGATACTGTCGTCGCACGCTTTCAGGGAAAAGGCACCAAACGGATTTTGTTGCTCGCCCACATGGACACTGTCTACGCAAAAGGAATGCTCGCGAAGCAGCCTTTTCGCGTAGAAGACGATCGCGCGTACGGGCTGGGAATCGGCGATGATAAACACGGCGTCGCTACCATTCAGCATGTTCTGTCGACGCTCAGGAATCTTGGATTTGACCAGTACGGCTTGATCACGGTACTGGTGAGCCCGGACGAGGAGATCGGCTCCAATGCCGAAAGAGACCTGATTACGTCTCTGTCCTCGAACCAGGACTTGATCCTCTCCTATGAGGGGTCACGTGTGCCCGGCGATGATATCCGGCTCGCAACCACCGGGGTGGAGCTTGTGGTGCTCACAGTCAAAGGACGCGCGTCCCATGCGGGTGCAGCCCCCGAGCAGGGCCGAAACGCACTTTATGAGCTGTCACACCAACTGCTTCAGATGCAAGACCTCTCGAACCCA
>Ga0182024_10004534_pt1 | contig 31871 bp, 28 predicted proteins | sample P32metaG_FD_120480 | JGI IMG/M metagenome (GOLD analysis project Ga0182024, IMG submission 120480) | Permafrost microbial communities from Stordalen Mire, Sweden - P3-2 metaG (Illumina Assembly) | ecosystem: Environmental > Terrestrial > Soil > Wetlands > Permafrost | place: Sweden: Stordalen...
CGCGCGCATTTGCGATACTGAGCATAGCGTTCCGCTGAGCGATCGGCGCGCAATATGAGCACTGATGGCAGTTCCGCTGGAACCAAACTTTCACACAAAGAGCTCGATCCACATAAGCTGCTGTCGGAGATCCAGGAGTTGCGCGCCCGTCTTCGCACCGAAGAAGCACGCCACGCTACCGAATTAACTCAGTTCGCCCACGCTGCTTCCCATGACATGCGGGAACCTTTGCGTATGGTGGCCAGTTACACGCAGTTATTGAGCCGCCGATGCGACGGCAAGCTGGATGACGATGGCCGCGAGTTCATGCGATACATCCTGGACGGCGTGCAAACGATGGAGCGCCTTTTGGAAGATCTGCTCACCTACTCGCTTCAACTTCGGCCGTTGGACAAGCCGCCTTCCACCGTGGACACGGAGGCAGTAGCGCGCGGCGTGCTGTTGAAACTCGAAAAGCAGATTCGGGAAAGCGGCGCTGAAATCACTTACGATGATCTTCCGGCCGTGCAGTGTGACTTCACTCATTTGAGCCAGGTGTTTCATCAGTTGATCACGAATTCCATCCGGTTTCGGGGTGCCTTGCCGCCCCGTATTCACATCTCCGCCACGCGGAATGACGACGAGGCCACGTTCTCGTTCAGCGACAACGGGCTAGGTATTGAACCCCGCTTCCACGAGGAGATTTTCCGCGCGTTTAAGCGCCTACACGGGCGCGAGTATCCAGGTACCGGCGTGGGGTTAGCCATCGCGAAGCGAATCATCGAGCAATATGGCGGCAGAATCTGGGTGGAATCGGAAGCCGGTCAGGGAGCCGTCTTCCGCTTCACGCTCCCAACCTGACTCGGCGTGGGACAAGCCTCCGGCTTGTCTCTTACTCATATCTCAACGCCAAAATGGGATCGATCCTGCTAGCCCGCCGCGCCGGAATAAATCCCGCCAGCGCCGCCACGACAATCAGCACAATCATGCTGGCGCCCGCAATAGAAGGATCGTTCGCTTTGATCCCATAGAGCTGCGTCGCGACGAAACGGCCCAGCCCAATGGCAGCCGGAATCCCCACCGCCAATCCCAAAACCAGCAGCAGCAAAACGTCTCGCATCACCAGCCAGATCACCGAACTAGCCTGCGCCCCCAGCGCCATCCGGACACCCAATTCCTTGGTACGCCGTGCCACGACAAATGCCATCACGCCATAAAGGCCCAGTGCCGCCAGCAGCGTCGCTAGCAAGCCGAAGCCGGCCGACAGCAGCGCGATCAGACGCTCAGTCAGCAGCGTCTCGTCAAGTTGGCCGCCCAGAGTTTTCAGCTCGTAAATCGGCATGGATGCGTCCAACTTTTTCACTTCGTTACGCAGCGAAGCGTACGCGGAGCGCGACCCTAATCCAGCGCGAACATAGAAAGCCACGCCGCCGTTACCCCAATTTGGAACGAACGCTTGACGGCGCACCCCTTCGCGTGGACCTTCATACAAAGCGTCGGCGACCACACCAACGATCTCGGTCTCGTACTTCGTTCCTGGACCACCACCGCCCCTTCCCAGATGCCGTCCGACCGCGCTTTTGTTACCGAAGAAATGCCGCGCAAACTGTTCGTTGACGATCGCAACCTTCGAGTCGTCCTTCATATCCCGCCGGTCGAAGTCGCGGCCCTCCTTGATGGGAGTACCCATGGTCTGGAAATAGCCCGGGGAAATCGAGTTCATGAACGCCTGCATGTCCTCGCCATCTTTGGACTGATAGCCTTCCACCATGGTCTGGCTGTCCCACTCCCAGCCGTGCAGAAGCGGGACGGAGGCCAGGCCCGCGGATCTCACGCCCGGCAACGAACGGATTTGAGTGAGCAGCTCATCGTAAAAATGCACTGTACGCGGGGTGTCGTACCCGCTCAGCGCCGGCGACACCTGGAACGTGATCAGATTATCCAGATCACGGAATCCCGTGTCCACGGACTTGAGATTCTGCAGGCTCCTGACGAAAAGCCCCGCGCCGAACAGAAGCAGAAAGCTCAGAGCCACTTGCGCAGCGACCAATCCCTTGCGCAAAACTAACGACCCGCCCGATCCGGCGATCGATCCTACAGCGTCCTTCAGCGTGGTCCACAAATCCGGACGGCTGGCTCGCATCGCCGGCACCAACCCGAAGATCAGGCCAGTGAGAAAAGTCAGCCCCAGCGTGAACGCCAGAATTCGCAAATCGGGCTGCGCGTGAATCAGCAACGGATTGCCTTCAGTGGGAACCAGCGCCAGCAATCCCCGAGTCATCGCTACAGCCAAAAGAACTCCCGCCACTCCGCCGGCGATTGACAACACCATGCTTTCCACCAGCAATTGCCGAACCAGTTGGCCGCGCGACGCGCCAAGCGACAGGCGTACGGCGATCTCCTTCTGCCGTGCGAACGCCCGCGCGATCAGCAGATTCGCCACATTGGCGCAAGCGATCAGAAGCACCAGGCCTACCATGCACATCAGCACGATCAACGCTGTCGAGAAATTGTTTCGCAAATCCGAATATCCGGTCGCGGCTTTCTCAATATGGACGGTGCCTCGCATAAACTGATCGCGCGAATAAGCGGACCAGTCCTTCGCCGCAGGCAACGTCGTTTCGTACTCGCGGACTTGGTGGAACAATCCCTGCAACGGCGCTCGAGCGGACTCTACGGTATAACCCGGCTTCAATCTCGCAAAGACCTGCACCCAACGCATTCGCCTGTCGCCGGGATCCATCCAGGACCACTCCGGCATCATCGCCGGCTCCATGAGAATCGGAACCCGGATCTGTGGCGACTCGGCCGGATCAATTCCGTCGAACCCCGGCGCCGACACGCCCACAATCGTCATCGGGTAATTGTTCACCAGAATCTTTTTGCCCACCACACGCGGATCTCGCGCGAAGCGGGTACCCCAATAGTCATAACCCAGCACTGCTACGGGATGGCCCAGAAACACGCGGTCGTCATCGTGCGAGTTGAAAACGCGCCCAACCGCGGCCTGGACGCCGAGCATGGTAAAGAAATTCCCGGATACCATTTCGAGATTGACGCGCTCGGTCTGATTATCGACGCTCACTGAAGCGGACACTAGCCTGCGGCATAGCACTTCCGAAAACGGCGCGGCCCTCTGCTCGAAGTCCTGATAGATAGGATAGGAATGCATGCGGCTGCCCATGTTGCTTCCGTTGTGGGCGCCGCGCTGGTAGAGCATCACCAGTTGATCGGGGTTCTTGATGGGCAGTTTGCGGAGCATAAGCTGGTCCATCAGGCTGAAAATAGCCGTGTTAGCGCCGATGCCGAGCGCCAGCGAAAGAATCGCCACCGATGCAAAGAGCGGGCTGCGGCGAATGGCCCGCAGTGAGAATCGAACGTCCGGCCACAAGCTGGTCATGTGAGTCAATACTCCGCGGTCGGGATTTGGTTACGTCCCCGGAGCGTTGGACGAAGGAGAGGCGCTAGCGGTTAGGTTTGGCTATTTCACCGCGACTGTGACTTGCTGGGATGCGTTGTTGTTGGCTCCTATGGTCAGCACCACAGGCTGCGCACCCGAGCCTATGCCGTTCGGAACTGTGGCATTGATCTGCAGCATGCCTGCGACCTCGTAAGGCGCGGCACCGGCGTAAAGGATTTTGGCAGGTTGCCCACCGATGGTCAGCGAAACAGGCGCAGCGGGAACGAACCCCGGAGGTTCGAGCACCTCCAGGATGATACTTCCGTCCTGGACGGCCTGATTCAGCAGTCCCCCTCCAGTCGCGAAGATCGCAACCCCAGAGCCTGTCGGCGAGGGATTGTCCACGCTGTTGGGCGTGGACGCACCAGGTCCTGTGGCGTTCAGAATAGCGCCTTGTCCCTTACCGGTCTGCGTGGTGGTAAAGATACCGGGCGAGGTGTCGACAACCGGCACGGAAACTGAGGGCGCCGCGACAAAGTTGTGAGTGACGACAACATCCACGGTCTTTTGGCCGGCGACTTCGTACGGAACCACGGCGTTGATCTGGGTTGTGCTCACAAACAGCAACGCAGCCGCGGTGCCGTTGAAGGTGACAGTCGTATTGCCCAAGGCCGTTGGATACAGGCCCGTGTCATCGTATTGCGCCGAGACGGGCGGTGTGCCAATGTTCGCTCCAAAAATCGACACGATTTCGCCTGGAGAGACGGTGGGCTGCAGGCTGGCGGCGCTCACAAGCGACGTTACACTCGGAGGCGGCGGAGGTGCAAGCTCCAGCGTCACAAAAGTTGCGGCGTACGGAGGGGAGGATTGTCCAGGCATGGCGAATTCCACCGCGAACCGATACACCCCCGAACTTAGGTATTGCACGACGTTTGGGTTCAAGGCCACCAAGACTGTCGCCGGTGCGGTCCCGGTGGCCGGGGAAATAACGAGGGGATTCGGGCCAACCGCGCCCGGCATCAGGACCACTCCGGCGAGCTTGAACCCAAGCTGTCCACTACCAACAACTCCAACTGAGATCTCCTGCACGCCGGTCGCATTGGGCATGTCCGCTGTCGCGGTGAACTCGATATTGGTCGGGCCGACCGCAAGAAACTGCCCAGCGCACTCCACAGCGGCAAGCAGCACACCCGCTAACAGGCCCGCGCGCGCAATAGCGATTCCGAGTGTCACTGCGCACCTCCTCCGGTCACGGTCAAGAGTATGGTGGCAGCCTGTTGTCCTATCGGCACCAATATTGGTATGGTCGTCGCAGTTTTCGGCAAGGCTGCACCGGCTGCGTTGGTTAGGCTGAAAAAGGAGCTTAAGACCACCAGCTTGGCGGCATAGCCGAACGGGATGACGATGGTATAGTTCCTTCCATTTGCGTCCTGGGAAGTTAGCATTGCGGTATCGAACATGTAGGGGGCGTGGCCCACGCCCAGTAGCAACTGAGCGCCGGCTGTCACGCCCTCATTCTGGGCGAGGGACCCGGTAGGATCATCCACGCGAATCGGAACAGCTGCCCCCTTGGTCAGAACTATGGCAGCACTGGCGGTCGGCTGGGCACTGGACAGGGCTAGCACGGGTGGCTGAAGCCCCCAGTCGCAAGGGTCCAACCAGGTACTGCCTGGCACTTGAACGCAAAGCTTATATGTGCCGCCGGTCAACCCGTCGAACTCAAACGTCCCGTCCGCTTTGCTGTAGGCGGCCCACTCTCTCTGTTGTGGCCTTTTTGATTGGTACGGCGGGCTGAGCAAGAGGCTAACATATCCTCCTACAACGATCGATCCGTCATCGCCTGCGAGACCTCCAGTGATCGTCCCGCCGAAGTTCAATTGGGCCTGCTGCGCAAAGCACGCTGGCAGGAATACGAGCACGAGAGCTATGGTCTTCATAACAATTCCTCCTAAGGAACCAGCGGAACCAGCCAATATCCCCAATATGTCCAATTTTTCCCGCTACTATAGGCCCCGGCTGTGTTTTCGACTACCAAATACATATGTTGATCAGATTTCGACGCCCCCGCAAGGAACTGAATGTCGAGCTTCATGTCCAGAATATAGGGCTGGGTGGTATCGACAGAGGATGTCGGACCAGCGTGGATGGTGCAACTTGCGGGCGTGTGATATGGCGAGTTAGGTTCGTTGTTGGTTAGATTGATTCCTCCCGCGCCGACCAGTGAATGTCCCCCAGCCCAATCGTAGTTCCCATCAGCGCCGTCCAGGTAAAGAGTTTTCGTGCCGGGGAAGTACTCGAAGTGACACACCGGGGTGCCTGCGGGACTGTTGGGTCCTCCGACGCCAGTCTGGTCATCTCCGTCCACAGTGAAGATTACGTGGAGCAATGAAACATTCTTTGTGCCCGTAAGCTCGCTGCCCTCGAAGTCGAAAACCCCTTCGCTAGCCCCAGGAGATGAGCATTTTTCCTCAACAGTGGCTCCGACATCAATCGGCAGAGCACGCGGCGTGGCGGGGCTCCCCGGGATTGGTGTGGTTGCTGCATTCGGAGGGACGGAGTATCCGTTCAGCACCACGATGGGGGCGATCCCCACCGCGACGCTACCAAGAACATTGTCAGTCGTAATCGTCGCTCCGTCGATCGTGTTTCTGCTTGAAACGCCGGCGTCATCCAGGACCACGCCGTACGACTGGTTTGTGACTGTATTGTAACCACCGGTGTCCCCAACCGTAATGTTCTGCGAGTCGCGGGGAGTCTCATCGCAGGCGGAGCCGGGAAAGGACGTCTCGATCTGTATACCGCCCGTCACGTACTGCTTTGCGTTGTCGTGGACATAGTTGCTGTGGTCTATGGTCACATTGATGGCGCTGCTCGCGCCCACACCCACCCACGGGTACAGAGAAATGTCATTCGTTTCCACATAGATGTTTCGGCCCCGAAGCTCGAGCCCCCCGAGCACATTCGGTTCGACTGGGCTGGGGCCCGTCATTTGGTTGTCGTAGATCTGTATGGTATCGGAGCATGCGTCAAACTCGACGGTTCCTCCGGCAAAATTACCGGCCTGAGGTTGAATGTAGTTATTCGTGAATGTGTTCTTCCGCAGTGCTAACCATCGCGCGGCTCCGCCCATGGCACCGGTGTTATTGCCGACGAACGTATTATTCTCGATGCGGATGTTCCGAGGCTCGGACAGGCTGGCCAAATTGGCCCAGCACTGCGTCGACGAGATCGCGCAGGTGGGAGCCGCGTCGCAAGTCTTCCTGTCGTCGTTTTCGTTATCATCACCGTACTGTATGCCCGTTAGCGAGGAAGCGTTGATGAGGTTGTCGTGAATATACACGTCGTTTACCTTTTGAGGCGGCGAAAGGCCCGCGTTGGGGAACAAAATGATGGCGTCACCGGTGGAGTCCTCAAAATCACAGTTCGCGATGGTCAAGCTGTACGGCCCGCCATAGACAACGGAGGGATCAGAGGGGTTAAAGGGGACGTTGGGCGAGCTGTAGGGGTACGTCCCGGTGTCGACGTTATGAACAAACAGGTCCGTACACACGCCTTTTGTCTGTGGCTCCTTGGCTATGGCCTCAGCCGTATCGGTGGCAATGTTGGCCCCGCAGGTAGTAGGTACGGGCGTCGGGCACACGGAACCTTGGTTTGGATTCAGATTACTGTTCCCGCAAAAAGTAAGATTTTGAATCGTGACCTGTGTGAGCGATTGGGTGGCATTCACGTCCATCATAAGAGAAGTATTCGCGGGATCGCGAACTAGGAGCGTTTGGGAACGAGTGCTGCTGCCTCCGGTAATCGTGACGTTCGAGTGGCCCACGATGATCGTCTGCGACTGCAAAAGCGTATAGTAGCTTCCCGCCGGCAGAGTCGGCAGAGCGCAGTACGTGGCCGGGCTGGTGGACGCAGCGCAAGCGATGAACGTGCCGAGCTGTAGCGCAGGTGTTGAGGCAGTCGATATAGTTAGTAATGTCGACCCCGAGCTGTTAGACGACCCGCTGGTCCCCTGGACATTCAGGTTGAATGTGCCGAGCTGAGCACCGGTCGAGGTGGTGACCGTGAGGATACTGGAGGCCGAGCCGTTAGCTGGAACAGTCACCGAACCCGGGTTCAACGTTGCTGTCTCGTTGGACCCCAGCCCGGAAGCGGTCAAAGTTACGGAGCTGCCGACGCCGTTCAAGCTCGTAACTGTCACTGCGTAGCTGGTCCCGTCGCCCGGCGCCATGGTCTGACCCGGAGTGACCGCGATGGTGAAGTTAGTCGCAGGGTCCGAGACCGTCAGTGACGGAGACGGGGACGCCGAGTGATTCAGCGACCCGCTCACTCCCTGGGCGCTTAGGCCGAAAGTCCCGGCCTGAACGCCGCTCGTCGTTGTGATGGTCATCGTGCTGGACGCCTGGCTATTCGGCGGAGGAGTCAACGGGCTTGGGTTGAACCCTCCTGTCGCGCCGGACGGCAATCCGGAGACGCTCAAGCTTATGGGGCTGCTGAAGCCGTTCACGCTCGTGGCTGTCACTGTGTAGCTGGTGCCGTTGCCCGGCGACACGGTCTGCGAGCTTGGCGAGACTGCAATGGTGAAGTCGGGACTTCCCGACCCTGGCACAGTCCAGGTGCCCATTTGCAGCCACCCGCTATCCGTCCCATCGTCGACGTCCATGTAGGTGTTCTTGGCTCCGGCATAAGCGGTCGTGAAGCTCACCGCAAGGTTCAGGGTGAGGTTGTTGCCATTAATCGAAAAGGAGGAGGTGCCCGCATTGACGGAGCATTGGCTGTTCTGCAAGGTTCCGGCCACGCCCACTGTCTGTGCAGACCCCCAGGCAGTGCCAGCGTCGTTTTCGAGGAAGATCTCGTTCGCTGGCGGCGAATAGTAGATATAGCAGGCTCCGCCCACCACCAAGGTAGCGCTGATATCGATCTGCGTAAAAACGATCTTGCTCGCGCCGCCGGGGTCGGTGTAAACAAATGAGAAGGTCTGCGCCGCGCCGCTGCCGGAACTCGGCGTTACCGACACAGGCGAAGGCGGCCCACTGCCCGCTGGCACGGTCCATGTGCCCTTCTGCACCCACCCGCTATCTACTCCGTCGTAGACCTCCATGTAGGTGTTCTTGGCCCCGGCATAGGCGGTCGTGAAGCTCACCGCCAGGTTCAAGGTGAGGTTGTTGCCATTAATCGAAAAGGAGGAGGAGCCCGCGTTGATCGAGCATTGGCTGTTCTGCAGCGTTCCGGCCACCCCCACTGTCTGCGGAGACCCCCAGCTGGTGCCAGCGTCGTTTTGAAGGAAGACCTCGTTTGCTGAGGGCGAATAATCGATATAGCAAGCTCCGCCCACCACCAAGGTAGCGCTGATATCGATCTGCGTAAAAACGATCTTGCTCGCGCCGCCGGGGTCGGTGTAAACAAATGAGAAGGTTTGCGCCGCGCCGCTGCCCGAACTCGGCGTTACCGACACAGGCGAAGGCGGCCCACTGCCCGTGGGCACGGTCCACGTACCCTCCTGCACCCACCCGCTATCTACTCCGTCGTAGACCTCCATATAAGTATTCTTGGCTCCGGCATAGGCGGCCGTGAAGCTCACCGCCAGGTTCAAGGTGAGGTTGTTGCCATTAATCGAAAAAGATGAGGCGCCCGCGTTGATCGAACATTGGCTGTTCTGCAGCGTTCCGGCCACGCCTAATGTTAGCGGAGACCCCCAGGAGGTGCCAGCGTCGTTTTGAAGGAAGACCTCGTTTGCTGACGGCGAGTAATCGATATAGCAAGCTGCGCCCACCACCAAGGTAGCGCTGATATCGATCTGCGTAAAAAGGATCTTGCTCGCGCCGCCGGGGTCGGTGTAAACAAATGAGAAGGTTTGCGCCGCGCCGCTGCCCGAACTCGGCGTTACCGACACAGGCGAAGGCGTAGCTCGCGCAGTTTGGACGAAAACAGAAAGCATTGCAAAAAGCGTGATGCAGCAACGTGCATTTTTCAGAATCTTCACGGCGGAAGCTCCGTCTTCGGCGCAGTTCGCGGTTTCTAAAGTCTGCAAAGGCTGCATTTCGACGGCCATTGCGTTCGATTTACGAGAAATGCCGACAGATCGAGCTTGGCCAATGCCTTGAGCGACGTAAAGACTGCTGTGGTGGTGGAAAATACACCGGGTGTACTAACTCACCTGTGTGGCCTGGCGCTATTCCACTTACTAAGTCACACCACGGACATGACTTCCCTGTAATATTCCTCGTACTGCGGAATAATCAGCGACGTCGCGAATCGCTCCACTGCGGTCCGGCGCGCAGCTGCGGCCATTTTCTGGTAAAGATCGTCGTTCGTGAACAGCTCGATCACGCGGGCTGCTTGCGCTGTGATGTCGCCGACTGGTTCCAGAAATCCGTCCACGCCGTGCGTCACTAGCTCCGGCACTCCACCTACACGCGTCGCCACTGGAACAACGCCGCAGGCCATGCCTTCCAGCGCTCCCAATCCGAAAGATTCCATCTCGCTCGGCATCAGCAGCACGTGCATCTGCGGAAAAATTCGCTCCACGTGATCCTGCTTGCCCATGAACGTGACGTGCCGCTCCACTTCGAGCTCTTTCGCCAGCCGATGCGCCACTGGACGGTCCGGCCCATCGCCCACCATATAAAGATGCGCGGGCGTTTGCTTCACCACTTGCGCCAGAATCCGGATGCAATCCACCACGCGCTTCACGGGCCGGAAATTCGAGATATGCATCAGGCGCTTTTCGCTGTTCGCACGCTCGGCAGCCGGTTTATATATATCGATATTCACGAAATTGTGAATCACGCGAATTTCATTCGGCACGCCGAACGTTTCATATGTGTTGCGGCGCAGATCCTGGCTGATGCTGGTAATCCCGTCGGATTTCTCGATGGAGAATTTCGTGATGGGGAAGTAGGAGCGGTCCACGCCGACCAGCGTGATATCGGTGCCGTGCAGCGTGGTGATGAACGGCAGGCGGCGCTTGGGAGCCATCATCTGTTGCGCCAGCATCGCTGAAATGGAATGCGGGATGGCGTAGTGGACGTGCAACAGATCGAGATTCTCGTTCTCGGCCACTTCCGCCATGCGCGAGGCCAGCGCCAGGCAGTAAGGCGGATATTGGAACAACGGGTAATTCGAAACTTCCACCTCGTGATAAAAGATGCGCGGGATTCCGGGATCTAAGCGGATGGGGTTTGCATAGGTGATGAAATGTATCTCGTGGCCGCGCGTGGCCAGTTCGAGGCCAAGCTCCGTCGCAACGATGCCGCTGCCGCCGTAAGTGGGATAGCAGGTGATGCCGATCCTCATGCTGACGTGATTCTACCGGAAAATCGGCTGTGGGGCAGGTTGCTAACCTGCGCGCCGATTGCCAATCGGCGCAAACTGCGCGGTTGACAACCGCGCGCAGGATGACATCCTGCCCCACGCGGCGCCGATGTATACTGGCCGCGATGCGATACTTAGTGGCTTTCATTCTGCTCTTCGCTTCTGCATGGGCCGAGGATCTGGCCAACGTGATCTTTCTCGAACCGGTAAACAAGATCGACACGCATGGCTCCGAGGTCACCGAGAAGATGCCGTTGTTTCGCAAGGCGGCGGATCCGGCGCGCTACACCGCGTGGTTGCACAACCCATCAGCCGAACGCGCATTTCGCCTCTATCGCGCTGCCAATGAAATCGTGCATCCCGGAGCAGGCACGCCCGATTATTACGTCGCACTGGTGGAAGGCGGCAATCACGCGGCGGTCGGGTTTCGCATTCGGAATGGGGACGCAATCCAGGATTATCCGCGTCAGACATATATCTTGCTGGATGCGGACCCAAGCAGGTTTGAAACAACGCTGCTGCACGAGACCGGGCACATGGCGATGGAGATGCTGGCCGGAGGACGCCAGTTGGACGGCAAAGACATCGCGTCCATTCCACATACCACAGCCGCGCTCACGGATCGCACCACCGGGTTTAGTGAAGGCTACGCGATCCATCTGGAAACGCTCGCGGCGCACTTGAATCACGACCAGTACACGCGCCAGCGCTACCATCGCGGGCTGGTGCTTTTCGGCGAAGGGTCGTTTGGAAAAACTGAATACTTCCATCACTCGGCCGACCTGGCCAGCTTTTCGCAAAATGTCGCCCGCTATCTGGACGTCCGCGACAATAACTTCTCGTTCGAGAGCGCGTATCAACAGCCGGACTACCTGCGCGTGCATATGGAAAAGGCCCGCGACTTTTCCACCGTTCGCGACGCCAACCAATTGCTGCAGTCGGAGGGATTCTACGCCAGTTTCTTCTTCCTGTTCGTGGTGCGCGGGGAGGAAACGCCGGCCGAGCCTGTAATCGCCGCCCGCGAGGAGCGCGTACTTCACGCCATGCGTGGCATGTTCAGCCGAAGCTCGCCGGATCTCTCGCGTCCCTGGCTGCTGGATCTGGTGGTGGAGTATGCGAAGCAGTTTCCCGACGAGAAAGCTGCGATCGTGGATGCGTTGAACGATTTGAGCCACGGAGTGTTCGTGGATTCCGCTGCGCCGAAGCTTTGGAAGGAACACTATCTCGCGACACTGCGGTTGGATCAAGCGAAGATGAACATTCCGGGCATCAATGCCGCGCGCAAGAAGTGGCGCGAGCAGGTGCTGGCGAATCCCGACGTATTGTATTCGCGCGTTGGACCGGAAATTCCGTGCGCGGTGCCGGGAACCAAGGTCCGGCTGGAGGCGTTCGGCGAGGACTCGCTGGTGCGATTCGATCTCAATACGGTGCAGCCCGGCATCCTGCGCTTGATTCCGGGAATTACCGAACCAGAAATCTCAGCGTGGCTCGATCAACGCAGCCAGAAGCCGTTCCGTAGCGCTGATGATTTTCGATCGCGTGGTTTCCTTCGTCCGCCGACATTGGCGGCGCTTCAGTTTTGAGCTGTCAGCGCATTTCGGCTATGCCGATTTGGCCGTGGATGTTGTCATCGGGGCGCGGAACATCGCCGCCGCCGAACCAGACCGTCACGTGACTGTCTTCGTCGAGGACCGTGGCATCGCACAGTACTTTCGAATCCCACGCTTGGTCGCCGGCAAAGACGAACGGCAACTTTTCCCACCGCACGCCATCGCGTGACCGGGCAACGCCCAGCCGCCTGACTTCGTTTCGAGCGCGGCCCGTGTACAGCATCCAATAATATCCATGCGAGGCCCACACCGCCGGTTCACCCAGCCCATTTTCATCGAATGCGCCGAAGCCGCCGAGTTCGAGGATTGGATTGCAGCGCAGCTTGTACCAGATGAGGCCGTCGTCAGAAATCGCCACGCCCAGCCGCTGCCGCCGCGCGCGATCCATTCCGAGATAGAACATGTAATAATTCGATCCCGCGCGGATGACGTACGGATCCGCAACGCCGCGCTCATCCCAGCTTCCGCGTGGACCAACCTCCAGCACCGGCGATCCATTTTTCTGCCATTGATGACCGTTGGCGGATCGCGCCAGACCAATCCGCACCGGATTGCCGGCCTGATAGTAGTACAGGATGCCGCTTTGATCGGCCATCGCAGACCCGTTGGCCGCGATGTAGTCGCCCTCCCAGGTATGCGGATCGGGCGACAGGATTTTTCCTTCCTTGTGCCACGCGATGCCGTCGGCGGAAACAGCCAGTCCAGTGTGCCAGGTCTTGCCGTCAAAGCCCGAGTACAGATTGTAGTAAGCGTCGCCTTGCCGGATCACAGAAGGGTTCAAAACATCCACGGAATCCCAATCGCCGGGCCCTCCGCGAGTCAACACCGGTTCCGGCCGCGCGATCCAATGCCACTGAACGGAAGGCCCCCCAGATTGCACAGGAAGCGTAAACTCTCGATACCGTCCACAACCGGCGAGTGCGCAGCACACGAAAGCGATTGCCGCCTTCTGCCGCCTGCCTCCTGCCGCCTGCATCAGGTCGCGAGCCGGATCTTCAACCCCGCGCCCTGTCCCGGTCTCGAATCCAGCGTCAGATCGCCGCCCAGCGTGCGCACCCGGCGCTTGATGCTCATCGGACCCAGGCGCAATAGCTCCAACTCGTCCAGCGAGTATTTGCCGCTGAAGGGAAAACCGCTGCCGTTGTCTTCAACGGTGATCTCCAGAGCCTTGTCGGATTTCGTGATGCTCACGGCCACGCGCGTGGCAGAGGAATGTTTCTGCACGTTGTACAAAGCCTCGCGAACGATTTGCAGCAGCTCCAGCGAGACTTCAGGCTCCGAGGGTTCCAGGAATTCCGCGCTCACAAAGCTCGAAGGAATGCCGCTGTCTTTTTGGAACTGCTCCACCACCCGCCGCAGCGTGGCATTCAAGCTGCCTTCCACGTCCACCGGCCGCATACTCCGCACGAAGGAGCGCAATTCGTTCACCTGGTTCTTGCACAGCTCCTGCAATTGGAGCAGCTCTTCGGTGGCGGAGCCCACATCGCGCAGCAGCAACTTGCGAATAATCTCCAGCCGCATCTGGAAGCTGATGAAACTCTGCAGCGGGCCGTCGTGAAAATCCGCCGCGATTCTCTGCCGTTCCGTTTCGCGCGCCTTTTCGGCATCATAACGATACAGCACGGTCTGGCGGGAAGCATTCGAAAGCCGCTCTTCCAGATACTCGCGCTGGATGGCCACCACGCATCCCAGAATTCCTGCTGAAATCAAGCCAGGCCGCAAAACCTCGGCGTGTAACGACGGCACCACGTACGCCAGGATGATGGCGCCCGCCGCAACCACCACGGCTTTCCACCAGGTGTGCAGCATCACCGCTACAATCAAAACATAAGCGTAGAAAACCGAGCTGACCCAATAGCTGTACGATGCGTTGCTGGTGGCCGACAGGAAAAAGAAGACGAAATCTACAATCAGAGCCAGCGTAGGATACCCGGAATCCTCCAGGCTCCTCCAAAACAGCGCGACACAGGCATAAATCGTGTATCCGGCAAAGAGAATCGCGCTATCGGTCCAGGCGAAGCTGTAGGAGATGAGCTGTATGGTAAGGCAGCTCATGCCGAGCAGGATTCGTATCAGACTCAGGAGCCGTCGCCAGGAAGTTGGGAGCATGGCCTTGAACAGCTAGGGTTCGACGTACAGCCGTACCCGATTGCTCTGCTGTCCCTCCGCCTCCAACACCAACTCCGCGGGACCCGCGTTCACCACTTGCGGAAGTTGTATTTCGATGAGGTAAAAACCGACGTAGCCGGGCGCGAGCGTCGCCTGAGTAACCTCCAGCGGTATGCCATCCAGATTGGCTTTCACGGTGGCCATCACGCGCGGCGGATCCTGCAGCGGAGCGGCCATTCCAGTGGGCCAGTCTGGCTGCACTTGCCCGAAACCGGTAGCCAGAACTTGTACGCGAGTGTTGGCGCGCGCGGGTTTATTTGCGTCCAGCAGAACGCCCGTCTCGGCATCCAGAATCAGCGGTGTTCCTTCCGGATCGACGAAAATCGCGGGAGAGACTTTTTGAAGCGGCAGACCCACGGTTAATCGTCCACTAGCCGCTTCAAGCGCGAGAGACACCGTGGTTCCCTTGGCCTCGAACGGCACTTGGATTTGCGAAGCGCTGTCGGATGCGGCCAGCACCGGCACCACCGTGCTGTCGCTATGGGCTGATTCTACTTTTGTTCCGATTACGCTGAGCAGCGCGCCTGGCGCGGCCGGCCGGGAACTATAATCCGCGGCGCTTACTACCCGCGCATCGCGGAAACGATGCGGTGCGATGGCCGCATAAACACCATAGCCATCCAAGGCGACATACAACTGGTTGGCGCCCGCATCCAACTTCACGTCCGTCGCAGGAACAGAGGGCAGGTTCTCGCTGAGCGGCGTCCACAAGGTGGGACGCCCAGCGGATCCGAGATCAGTCATGGAGAAAAATACACCGGCGTCCGTTGCCACGTACATTGCTCCACTCGCGCGATCCGCAGTTACTCCATGCGCGACTGCCGACGCGGGAAGGTTCGAGGTTACATCGTCCCAGTAAATGCCGCCATTCATGGTTCGCAGAACATAGGCGGGCTTGCTTTGCTCAGGCGCCGCACCGGGCCGCGCGCCCAACACGGCCACAGCAATCCGAGGATCGTTCGAATCCACCCAGATGGCCGCGACAGCACCCACCGTGGCCGGGTCGGCCAGTTTGAACTGCTGTGGCCATGACGCGCCGCCGTCCGGCGATACTGCTAGCTTTCCTTCGGAATCTCCCGCATAAATAAAATCTCTAGCGGTCGCGATGGCAGTGGTGGATCGCTTCAATTCCTGCGATAGCGCGCTCTTCATCGCCGTTTCTCGCTTCACGGGAGTGGCGTCCACCAGTTTCCAGGCCGTCTTCTCCCCGGGCGCCCATTCCACTTCTGCTCCGCCGCCGGCTAACCCCAATTGAACTCCGTGCGATCCGCTGGGAACACTCACCAAGCGGCCAGTGGGCAAGTTGGGCAACGATTGATTGAGCCCAGTCCAGGACAACCCGCCATCTACGGAACGCCACACGCCGCTCGCGGCCGCTACAACCACTTCGTCCGGATCGTTTGGGCGTGCCACTACGTCTGAAAGTTCACCACCAAGAATGGAGGCTTCTTTGTACGCTGTTAGGTTCGACCACGAAAGTCCGCCGTCGTCGGACCTGTACGCATTCTGGCCAACACCATATAACCTGCTAGAGCCGGATACTTGAGCGGAGGCTCTCAGCGTGGGCTCAGGCAAACTGGGCGTCGGCGGATTCTCACGGCTGGGCGGCGAGATCTTTGCGTCTGAGACTCGCTGCCATTGATCAAAAGTCGAGGTTTCAAAGATCCGGCCGGATACCGTCCGTGCATACAAAACGGACCCATCGCTTGAATACCAGACTCGATCCACTGGGCCGGTGGCAACGGAAGGAAGGGGCAGATCGATGGCCGCGTTCCCGATATGCCGCCAATCCAGACCAGTATTTTGGGCCCAGGCGTACCATCCCGGCGCCGCCAGAAGCATTGTGGCGGCAATCAGTCGTGCTGTGGCCCTGGGACACATAGGACGAGTCTATTGTAACCTGTTTAACCGGCCCTCACCTTGGAAGAGGCTGAATCTACACATTAATTTCACGAAATTCATGAACGGGTACCTTCTTGCTACGCACTTTTGATGGTAAACTGTTCTGTAAGGTTCGGGAGCAACATAGTACTATAGACTGGCATCGACCAGTCCGATGTATTTCTTTATGACCGGCAAGGGCACGCGCGGGTTGGGAATTGGGTTGCTGATAGCGGCCTCACTCGCAATTTGCCACGCCCAGATCCTCCCTAACTATCCGGAAGGGGCCGCCAAGGTTATCTCGTTGGTAGGACAGGTCTCTGTGCTGCGCGAGACCGTGCCTTGGGTGCTGAATGTTGGCGATTCCGTGCAAGCCCGGCAAGTCATTGTTACGGGTCCAGACGGGTACGCCGTGTTCCAGGTTTCCGATGGAAGCACTTTCCAGGTGTATCCCAACTCGAATGTAGTTTTCCGCAAGAATCCGCCCAACTGGGGGGATTTGCTGGATATGCTCGCGGGTAGGGTGAGAATACACATCCAGAAGATGGGTGAGAAACCCAATCCGAACCGGATTCTGACGCCGACAGCGGTAATTTCGGTCCGCGGGACCACCTTCGATGTCAGCGTCAACGATGAAGACGAAGCCACGCTAGTGGAAGTGGAAGAGGGCATCGTGGATGTCAATCATGCACTGATGCCGGGTGTGACCAAGACCCTGAATGCCGGCGAATCGCTGCATGTGTATAGGGACCAGCCGCTGGCGCAAAGCATTATGGATAAGGGCGCGCTCGCGCAACGAATTCTGCGTAGCTTGGCGGACGCAGCTTTCATGCTCACCAATCCTATGCGCGGCGTGTCGATCCCTGGTCTGGGCAAGAACCCCGGCGGCGGCCTGGGCCCTGGGACCGGACAACCTGGACCGCCGAAGCCTCCGCAAGCACCACCGCCGGTCGGCATACCTGGATCACCGGCATCTTCGCCACCACCAGTTCCTCCTCCTCCGCCGCCTGGACACTAGCCTCAGCGTAGGGCAAGCCTCTGGCTTGCCTCGTGCCACACTCGCGTGTAGGGAACATCATTGATGAAGTTTGTACTCCGAACGTTTCTCCTCAGCGAGGGCCGCTCATCTGACACTGTGGAAAGTGAACCGATGCTTCGCGTCCCTGAAATCGAGAAGCTCGTCCCTGCGTTCGTGAGCTGCGAGCCAACGCTGGCCAGCGGGATCGGCCGTAACGAGTTCATATGCCGTTTCCTCGATCCACAGCCGCTTCCCCTCTTTTCGCACGTACTCAAGATTCGCGTCGAGCTGCGCCACGTTTAATTTCTCAAGGCCAATCCACGCTACTTGTTCGTTGAAGTAGCTTATGATCCAAAGATCCGGGTGAAATCGTCGAAACAGAATTCGAGTACCGCCAGGCCATTTCCCGCCCTGGGCGAGTGCAAATCGCAAGGGGACGTTGTACTCCGAGCGCGACTGCGGGTAGACGACGAACGAAAAATTCCAAAAAAGTAACACGGCGGCGAATGCCCAGAGCGCGTCCCGAGTTCGCGCGGTGGGTCTGAACATTCCGACCACAACCATGACCAACGGAGGTAAATAAAACAGCCGGTAAAACGTGTTAGTCGGCATCCAGAAGAATAGAAATGCGATATAGATCGCTGCCCAGAGAGCCGCATACAGCGGCAACCGCGGGAGTCGGGATGCGGCCGCCTCCCGTGTTGCGCGCCACACGCAAACTGCGAAGACGATGGCGGCCAAAACCAGGAATGTGCGAGTGGCGAGCGCGAGTGGATCACCGACGAAATCACCTAGCCTTCCGCCAAACAGCAGTCTGGCTGTTCCCCTCGCGGTTAAGATGGCGTTGGTTCCCAAGGCGAACGAGAACCCCGAATCGCTGGAGTGCGAGGTTATCCATCGGAGCAGTCCCCCTTTGGCCATACCCTCCCTTAAAGCGGCCCGATAGGCGACAACATAAGCGAGCATGACAGGCAAGCAGGCTGTCGTCAGGTAAGCTGCCATCGATCTGCGATTCTTCCTCAACCGAAACAGAGCAACCGGAAGAAATAAGATCGCGAGCTCATGGAACAGCATGGCGCCAGCGTGTGCGAGCCCTGAAGCTACGGCAGGCCGGCGGCGCTGGAGAAGAAAGTGGGCACACAGCAGAAGGGTGATCGAAGGGACATAAGCGTTGGCGTCGGTCGCAAACTTCCACCACGTTGCTGAGAATGCAAATAGAAATACTCCGGCGAGCGCTAGGCCTGCTGGCGTGTCCCGCCGGCGAAGGGATCTGTACAGGAGGATCACGCATAAACCAGCCAAGACACCGTTGGCTGCCTGCAGGACAAAAAGGGCCCGGGTATGAATTCCGAAGGCCTCGACAATCCAGAACAACCAAGCTCCCCACGGCGCGTAGAGAAGATGGCTGGGGTGAACCAAAGACCCAAAAGGAAAATGCTTCTCGATATTTACGGCAAAAGCGACGCCGTCCCAATAAAAATTGCGGGTGGGAACGGCGACGTAGAGGATCAGGGGCAACGCCAGCAGCGCGCCGCGCGCAGCTCGCCCCAACGGGCTCCCTGGCGTGTATCCGTGTTCGGGCACACTGGAAGTGTAACGGATGATGCGCCAGGATACGATGCAGTTCCTTGTGCCACACTAGCGTGTAGGGAACATCATTGATGAAGTCTGCTCTCTTACCGTTTCTACTTCTCACAGCCTCCATCGCATTCGGCCAATCCGCACCGCCCAGCGGCGTCAGCTCGGAATGGGACATTCGCAAGCTGCTCGACAGCCTCGACGTGGAAGCGCAGCACCTGAAGCCCATCATCGACCAGGTCAAGCCCGAAAGCTGGGCCGCCAAAGGCGCATCCAGTACCTATATCGCGCAGTGGAAGGCCGCGCAGGCGGAGTTGCGATATCTGCTGTCTTCGAGTGAGGCGCTTTCCCGGCAGCCCGAAAAACTCACGTCCGCTCTGGATACCTATTTCCGCATGCAGGCCATGGAATCCACAGTGAGTTCGGTTGTCGAAGGCGTCCGCAAGTACCAGAATCCTGCACTGGCGAATCTGATGCAGAGCGCGCTAGGGGAAAACAACGCGAATCGGGACCGGCTGCGCCAGTACGTCCAGGATCTCGCAGCGCAGAAGGAGCAGGAATTGCAGGTGGCCGATCGCGAGGCACAGCGCTGCCGCGACTCGCTGGTCCGCCAGCCTGCGGCCAAAAAGGCGGTGCAGAAATGATCGCAGCTGCCGGTACGGCCATTCTCACCTGCAGCATCTGCGGCGAGCCATCCCACGACATCTGCGTCTACTGCACCAAGGACGCCTGCGCGAATCACCGCTGCGATCGTTGCAAACGCTGTAGCGACTGCTGCGAGTGCGATGTGCCCCTGTCGGCCGAAGAAGCCCCCATTGAGCCGCCCGCCGAGGCCCCTGTGGAGACGCCCGCCGAGACGCCCGCTGTGCCGGAAGTCTCAGTCTTCGCGCCGGAGCCGGAGCAATTGCAGCTAACAGAAGAAGCCCCGCCGAGCGAAGAACTCCTGCCGTAGCGTTCTCGAATGGCCACCCGCTGCCCCCTGGTCCATGGACATCGCGGCGCCCGCGCGGTGCGTCCTGAGAATACGATTCCCGCTTTTGAATACGCCATCGAAGCCGGTGCCGACGCGGTGGAAATGGACGTCGCCGTCACCAAAGACAACGTGCTGGTGATCTCGCACGATCCGCACATCAATCCTGAAATCTGCCAAGGGCCGCATCCCGGTGTTGCCATCCGGCAACTCACGTTAGCCGAATTGCGCGAATACGATTGCGGCTCTTTGAAGAATCCCCGCTTCCCCAAACAGCAGCCGGTACCAGGCGCTCGCATCCCCACGCTCGATGAAGTTCTCGGACTCTCGGCGGAAAACAACGTTCAGTTCAACATCGAAATCAAAAGCTTTCCCGATCATCCAGAACTGACGCCGCCACCGGATGTTTTCGCGATGATGGTCTTCGATGTTATCCGCAAACACCAGCTCGAGTCGCGCTGTATCGTTCAGTCCTTCGATTTTCGGACGTTGCTCGAACTCCCGGGGATACGGATCGCCGCGCTATGGGAGGGCACCGTACGCCCGTTCGTCGACATCGCGCGTGAGGCCTCAGCCAGCATCATCGCACCCGACTTCAGGCTAGTCACGCCGGAACAGGTGAACGCCGCCCACGCCGCAAAACTCGAAGTGATACCATGGACGGCCAACACTCCCGAAGATTGGCGAATGTTGATCGATGCCGGCGTGGATGCCATAATCACCGACGATCCAGCAGCCCTGATCGCGTACCTGTAGCGCACGCTCTCAGCGTGCCGCGTTCACACTCATGTGAACGCCTGGATCATCTCCGCCACTTGTGTTCGCAGGAGTGCGAACATGGCACGCAGTGTGCGTGCGCCACGACTTGCAGGCTCAGCCCGCCTGCTTCTCCGCCAGCGGTCCAATAATCGGCATCACGAACCGGCTGCCCTGATACGCCTTCACCGCCATGATGATTAAGCCCACGAACAGGGCCAATTGCACCAAACGAGTAATCAGCAGCCAAAAGCTCCACATACCCAGAGGCATCAGGATTCCGCCGAAAATTCCGAGCACGATGCCCACCGCAACCCACGCGATGCAATAGAACAGCGATTGCATGGCGTGAAACCTGATGTTCTTGTTTTTGTTGTAGGGTTCCACCAGGAGAAAGATCAGACCGATAATCGGGATGTAGCAGAGCGCCGCCGCCAGATTCTCGTCCATGCCGAGACCTGGATTCGCAACCACTGGCGCCGCCGGAGTCGGCGGAGCATCACCGGGCGCAGCCCCCGGAGCAGCTCCGATCGCCGATCCGCACTTCGGACAAAACTTTCCCTCTACGGGTGAACCACACTTCGCACAATAAACCATTCTTCCTCCTGTTCTATCCTCTCACCCATTTCAACTTGGTCACCACTGAGATCCACGAACAAATCCAAATCAATGTCGCCATTCCGGCGTACGCTAGTGCGCCCGTTTGCACCCATCGCTTCATCCCAGCCAACTGGGCCGGGGTGCGCCGCCGTTCCAAGCTCGCGAAAATCAAAAGTAAAATGCTCATCCCCAATATCCCACCCACAGCCAGCGGACCGGTTGGACTCAATCGCCAGGCCTCGCGTACGTGGCCATGAACCGTCAGCACGAAACCACGAGTCAATCCGCAGGTCGGGCAGGGAACACCGAATCGCTGCCGCGCGGCGCATGCGACATTTATCGGCCGCCCAAGCAAATAGACAAAGTCGGAATCCGCGGTGAAAGCTAGATTGATGACGAGCAGTTCCAGGAGCATCATCGCCCCCAATACTGTCGCGGCAAATCCGGCTCTGTTGGTCATCGTAGCTTCAGCACATACGAACCCACTGCCTTGTCATGCAGGGTTTGCCGCTTTTCATCCCATAACGGCCAAAGCAGGTCGAGCAGCGGACCCACCATCGGAACAAAGCCCAGCGCCACCCGCGCGATCAGCCGGATGAACGCTGTCCCCGTGCTCAATAGATTTCCGTTGATGTCCACAACCTTCAGGTTCATCACGCCCTGGCCAATCGAGGCGCCGCGTTGCGCCACCAGGTACACACCGTTGAAAAGACCCACGAGTAAACTGGACACCGGGAACAGCAGGATCATCATGCAGCACATGCCGCCCGCGAGGTTGGAGCCTAAGCCGGCCATCATGGCGAAAAGTCCCCCCAGCACCAAATAGAGGACACCCATCCCAACGCCGACCAAAACAAGATCGATCACATAGCCCACCACTCGGTCGGCCCACAGCGCGTACGTAGCACCCGGAGGCAGCGGCGGGCCCGCTGTAGCATAGGGCACAGCTAGCGGAGGCGGCGCGCCCGAAACCGGCGATAGTTGTCCAGGCGGCGTTGCCAGTGCAGCCCGCACGGGCGATCCACAGCCGGTGCAGTATTGCGCGTTGTCCTGATTCTGCGCGCCACAGTTGGTGCAGAAAGCCATTCTTCTTCTCTCCGTGAAACTCAATCAACTCTACTGTAAGTTCGTCGTCTTGGCAAGCTCAAAGGTGGCGTATTGTTCTAACATTCAATAAGGAGAAACGATGACCAGAAAACTGTTCCTTACGGCCCTCGCCGCGGTAGCCATGCTAGCCACCGTCGCGTCCGCCGCCGACACCAAGCCGAAGACCGTGATCCACGTGATCACCGTCAAATGGAATGCGGATGCCAAACCCGCGCAGATTGAGCAGGCCATCAAAGCCGCCGAGGCGCTGCCTTCCCAGTATCCCGGCATCATCCACGTGTGGACGAAGCCCATCAAGAAGCAGATTCCCGACGGCTATAACCACGTCATCGTGATGGAGTTTTCGAGCGAGGACGCGCTCAAAAAGTACGCCGACAGCCCCGCGCAGAAGAAATGGTACGAAGTGTACATGCCTATCCGCGAAGAAAGCCGTACCAGCGATATTACGAACTAGGTGGGCGAGTGACCTGTCGCGTCTGCCGCGTCGCCATGAAAGAACTCAAGGGCCATATCTACCACAAGAAACGAAAGTGGAAGTGCCCGAAATGCGGCCGGGTCCGAATGCAAGCGCCGCGCAATAAGTGCTAATCACCGCAGGCCTCATCCTACTGGTGGTTGCGTCCGGCTGGCTGTATCAACGTCTGGGCACCGCTCGCGACCGGCGCAGGTTTCCGCTGCCCGGACGCATGGTCAATATCGGAAACTCGCGCCTGCACCTGCTCGAGTCCGGCAACGGAACTCCGCCCGTGATTCTCGAAGCGGGCATCGCTGCATCTTGCCTGAATTGGACCAGCATTCAAGCCGAGCTAGCCCGATTCACGCGTGTGTTCAGCTACGACCGTGCGGGCCTCGGTTGGAGCAATCCAGCCCGTTCGCCGCGAACAATTTCCAATACCGTTGAGGAATTGCACGCGCTACTCACGGCAGCCCAAATCCCGGCTCCGTTCGTACTGACTGGCCATTCCTTTGGCGGCCTACTGGTGCGTTGTTACGCGGCCCGATATCCGGATCAGGTGGCCGGCCTGGTGTTGCTTGACCCGCTGGCCGCCTCAGAATGGCTGCGGCCATCGAAAGCGCAATGGAAAACTCTGAGACGCGGCGCAATGCTGTCGCGACGTGGTGCGTTACTAGCTCGATTCGGCGTGGTGCGCTTTGGTCTGGCGGCGCTATCGAGTGGCCTTGTGCTCGTTCCGAAGCTGGTCGCCAGGCTCGCCGGCAGCGGGCGCGGGGAATCGGCCATCTCGCGCTTAGTTAGGGAGGTTCAAAAAATGCCACCGGAAACCTGGCCGATAGTGCAGGCGCATTGGTGCCAGCCCAAAAGTTTTCTGGGAATGGCGAATTACTTGGAGTCGCTGCCTTCGAGCGCGTCCCAGGTGTCCGCGTTCGGCGAGCTTCCGGCTCACATTCCAGTCACTATCATTTCGGCATCCAATTCCACCGCCGCGCAACTGGCCGAGCGAGACGCCATCGCTGGCCACTCACTCCATGGCAAGCACATCATCGCCACTAAGAGCGGCCATTGGATCCATTTCGATGAACCAGAGCTGGTGATTCAAGCCATCGCTGAGATGACGGATTGACGTAGCGCACGCACTCCTGCGTGCCGCGTTCACACTCGTGTGAACGCCTGGGTCTACTTCGCACACTAGTGTTCGCAAGAGTGCGAACACGGCACGCAAAAGTGCGTGCGCTACGTCAATCACTCCAGGTGATACAGCTTGTACTGACCCTCCGCCGCCACCAACCGGATTCCCCACAATTTCTGATACCGGTAGAAATCGCCTGCGCCGCGGTCATGTTCCAGGTCGTGGATCAGTAGCCAGTGCACATGGTTCCGTTCCACTTCCTGGATCGCCGCCCGTCGCATTCCCTCCGATTCAGGAACGTCATATGTCGTCGCGTGCTCCGAGATCGTGCGCCACTCTCCGGGCGCTGTCTCGTATTCAAGCCGCATGTTCATTCCGTCCTGATCGCGAGTGCAGTCCGCCGCCACTTGATCGATCGCCACGGCCCGGGAGAAATCCACCTCAACGAACATTCCCGGCCGGTACGCCTCATAACTCGTCCAGCGTGTGACAGCGTCATTGTCGAAAGCCAAGGGAACATCCCACGGATTGGATGACGCGCGCAGCCGCCACTCCCTCGCGCGTGGAAGCTCGACGCCCTGCCGGAGGACGCGAAGCTCAGAAATGCTCCATCGATCGTTATCGCTCCGCGCAGTCTGTGTGAGGCGGATCTTACGCGTCGTTATTGGCGCGAAACGAAAGTCGTGCCGCCGCGTGGGTTGAAGATCCTTAGTGAAAGGTGTGCGCAATGTCTCACCGGCGCGGAGTCCGAACGAAGAAGTCCACTCGACGATTACTTCGTGCGATTGATAGGCCTGCTGAATTCCAGAGAAGCTGAAGATCGGCTCGCCCGCTGGAACGATCTTGTCGACGGTGAGGCCGACCTCATAGTCGGACATATGTCGACGTAGAAAATCTGCTTCGGGAGTTAACCGTAGCGCGGCTTTCCAATCCACCTCACCGATGCGCCACGCATAGGGGTGTACGTATCGATTCAAGACCGGTGGCCAGCAGCTCACAGCATGTAGCAGCAAAACGGCCGCGGCGATAACGCGCCAACGCGCCAGCACCAGCGCCATCCCCATAGAAGCGAACGCGAGCGACGGTATCCAATAGCGTGTTTCGGGAGCCGCCACGCAAGGAATCGCGAATAGCAGCGCCGCTAGTGCGAGTCGGCGCCCCGCCGGCCTCGCTAGACCGATCAACAGCAATGGGCTGAGCAGGAAAACCGGCCCGAGTACTCCATACAGCCGGCTCCCTCCGATGGTTAGTTCGAGCGGCATCTCCATCACGCTCACACCGCCGTGGACCCTTTGCGCGTGAGCCCAGATTCTCTCCAACCAAACCGACATGTACGGATTCGGAAATATTGCATTGGCGAAAGGTGATACAGGATTGCGCACCACGATTGCGTTTTTCAGAATCCAGGGCGCGGCGATCAGCAAGGAGCACGCAGTTACCAGAACCGCCGGCCGGATCCCCCGACGCTTCAAAAGAACCGCGCCGACGGCGTAAAGAATGGCCAGCGCGCCCGTATACTTTGTCGCATACGCAAAACCGGCGCAGATTCCAATGAGAACCAGTAGCCCGCTCCGCGGCTCCTCGCGCCAGATCTCGAGCAGCAGAAACACGGCGAACACCGCCCCGGCCAACGCGATATCCACATAGGCGCTCGATCCCGTCTTGCCAACGATCGGACTGATGAAAAACAGCAGCGCTCCGATAACGCCAGCCACTGGCGATCCGATCCGGCGGCCATACGCGATCATTCCGAACGGCGTAATCAGCAGAAACAGGAAATGAACCATCGCAGCCGCAGTGTGCTTACCGAACGCGAACGCGAACAGAAACAGCATCTCCATGCCTTCCGGATAATTGGCAGTGAAATTAGTGGTGATCCGTGGAAAGTGATGCTCCCGCAGATAGCGAGCGGCGAGCGCGACGTGATAGGCCACTCCGTCCGGACTGGTCTCCGGTTCAAGCGCATTCCCCAGATACAGCAAACCAAAAATGACAAAGAAAACGCCGAAGAAGATCCTCCAAGGCCATTCGGCACGAACACCCGCAAATCGATGCGCCCCACGCCTGATCGCGAACGCGATGATAACCAGGCCAGCCGCGAGAAAAACGCCTCGGTGCGCTTGTCCCACAGCCGTCAGCAGAAAAACGATGGTGCTTAGGCAAGCAGCTCCCGTGACGAAGCCGAGAAAATATTCCTCCATCCGCGTCAACCGGGCCTGCACCAATTGCAGAACCAATTTACCCGCAGCGAGACACACGACAAGCGTGAACCCCGTAGCAAACAATATGCCGAGCAGTTGCCTCATCCCCGTAGGGCAAGCCTCCGGCTTGCCTAAAGGGTCCATGATACTGAATAAGCCGCTAAATACTTAACCTCGGTGTTCTCGACCGCGCCAGCTTCCAATCAAACAACACCTTGGAAACGAAGACCGAAGTGAACACATTCGCCACCAACCCCAGCACCAACGTAACCGCGAACCCTTTCACCGGACCAGTTCCAAACAGAAACAGGCAACCGCAAGCCACCACGGTGGTCACATGAGTGTCGATGATCGACGAAAGCGCCTTGCTGAAGCCCGCATTCACGGCGGCAACCGCGGCCTTTCCCAAGCGCAACTCCTCTCGGATGCGCTCGAAGATCAGCACATTACTATCCACTGCCATGCCTATGGTCAGAATCACTCCCGCAATTCCCGGAAGCGTCAACACCGCGCCAAAGTAGCTGAGCGCCGCGACAAGAATCAGCGCATTGAGCGCCAACGCCACCGTGGCATTAACTCCCGCGCCTTTGTAGTACGTGCACATCACCGTAACGACCGCCGCTAGGCCGGCCACACCCGCGCGCATTCCTTGCCGAACGGAATCCGCTCCCAGCGACGGTCCCACCGTGCGTTCCCCCACGTACTCTACGCTTGCGGGCAGCGAACCCGCGCGCAGATTGAGCGCCAGCTCGGAGGCGTCCTGCATGCTGGGCTGGTTGGTAATCTGCCCGGTGTCCCGAATTTTGTTTTGGATGACCGCGACGCTGATTATCTTCCCATCCAGCACAATCGCCGCGCGATTGTTGATGTTCGCCGCGGTGTACGATTCGAACCGTTTCGCTGCTTCTTGCGATAGCACAAAAGTGGTCACCCAACCTCCCGACGGAGCTTCGCCTGACTGCGCGTTGCGAATGTCCGCCCCGCGTATGACCGGGTTTCTGGCCAGCAGATAACAACCGGCGCCGTCCACCAGCCGCGTATTCAAAGGAAGCACGCCGCCGCGCGCGGCCAGCCCAGCTTCGCAAGACGGAAACGGCCCGTCCTTCACATCCAGCCACTCCAACACCGCCGCGGTACCGAGCAGCCGTTTGATTCTTGCCGTATCATCCACCCCGGGCATCTCTACCAGAATCTCGGCGTCCTCCGGCGCTCCCACAATTTGATGCGTCGCCTCGGTGAGACCCAAATCGTTGGTCTTCTTCTCGATCACCCGCAACGTTTGATTTAAAACTTCCTGTCGAAGCCTTACGACTTCCGCGGGTTCGAGCGACAGCCGATATTCCGACGGACCCAATTGCTGCGACGCCCAACCCGGCACGCGCTCCGCTCCGGATGCGCCCGTGATATGGATCGCCACCCGATTCGCGTCCGAGAGCGATGTAGCTTCTTCCACCGTAATTGTTCCACCCAGCCCGCCCGCTCTCAAACGCGTGGCCGTCTCCTGTGCTTCGGCATTAAAAGCGTCCTGCAGATGAACCTGCATTGTCAGTTGGCTTCCGCCTCGCAGATCCGCTCCCAGCCGGATGTTGCTTCGCAAATTTCGCTCGACCTCGCTCCCCGATCGCGGAATGCCAATGATGAAATAGATCGAGATCAGCGTCACCGCTAGGATGACGAGGATCTTAAGTTTGAGCATAGATAAACCTCCTCCAAATTAAAAACAGATCGTGAATTGTTGGGGCGATCCGTTAGACCGGAGGTGGTCGCTGGTAGAGAGAGAAGGGAACCCGTGCGGTGCGTCCAAAATACGAATGTTGGAATAAACGTTGGGATGCGTTGCCGGAATCTGGAATCCGATCAACGTTTCCGGCGAACGCCGGGAACGATTCATGGATCTGGCGATGCCGCGAGAAACTCCGCAGTTCCAAATCGCCTTTTAGGAGTTGGGCGTGGTCAGAAGGAACCGTGGTGCCGACACGCGTCCAGCGCTCGAGCGACAGCTTTCCAGCCGAGCCGGCCAGCAGCGCGACGCAGGCAACAACAACTGCGATCGCCACAACAAGCTTGAGGCTGGTACGCACTGCCCTTTAGTTTACCGGATTGAACTCTGGTCCTTCAATTGCAATCCAAATAACTCAGAAGGTGGGAGTCGGTTATGCTGGCGGGTGCAATCGTAGCTGTTTTGCTGATCTTTGGTCTCTTTTTGTCGATGCTCTCTTCATCGCCGAGGGGCGATTCCGAGTATCATCCTGACACCGAAGCGTGACAGAACGGCACAAGTAAGTGTGGGGTAGCGCCATGCGCTGCCACGCCATGTACAATGGCCTGAATGTTGCCGCTCGCCGCATTAAGCTTTCTTTTCCAAGTCCAGTCCTTTGACATCGTCATTCGCCATGCCCACATCGTGGATGGGTCTGGTAACCCGTGGTACGAGGGTGACATCGGTACCAGGGGCGACACCATCACCGCCATCGGTATTCTTGACGGCGCGCCTGCCAAGCTGACCATCGATGCCCACGGGCTGACAGTCGCGCCCGGTTTTATCGACATTCATACCCACGCCCGCCGTGGAATTTTCCTGGATCCCACTGCGCAAAATTACATCCGCCAGGGCGTCACCACGCTCATCGAAGGTAACGACGGCAGCTCGCCTCTCCCGCTCGCCCCGTTCTTCGAAAAACTCGGCGGCATCCACATGGCGGTCAACTTCGGCACATTTGTAGGGCAGGGAAGTATCCGGCAAGCCGTGCTGGGTCTCGAAAACCGGAAAGCGACGCCTGACGAAATCGCAAAGATGAAGGACCTCACGCGCCAGGCGATGCAGGACGGCGCGTTCGGACTTTCTACCGGTCTATTTTACGTGCCCGGCAACTTCACGCCCACCGAAGAAGTGATCGAGTTGGCAAAGGTGGTATCCGGATTTGGCGGCATGTACATCTCGCACATGCGCGACGAAGCGGCGGGTGTGGTCGATAGCGTCCGCGAGACCATTCGGATCGGCGAAGAAGGCGGCCTCGCAACACAGGTGACGCACCACAAGATCATTGGCGCCCAGAATTGGGGGAAAAGCGTGGACACCCTGCGGCTGATCGAGGAGGCGCGGGCGCGCGGCGTGGATGCCACCATCGATGCCTACCCTTATACAGCTTCAAGCACCGGCACCGCCGCGCTATTTCCACAATGGTCGCTAGCCGGCGGTCAAAAAGCCCTGCTAGAACGGCTATCGGCTCCCGATCAGCGAGCTAAGATTACTGCCGAAATCATCCAGCGCATCCGCGTCGACCGCGGTGGAGGCGACCCCAAGAACATCGTCATGGCCAATTGTTCGTTCGATCCTTCGCTCGCCGGAAAAAGCCTGGCCGATATCACGGCCGCCCGCGGCCGTCCGGTTAACTTCGATACGGCGGCGGAAACAGCCATCGAGATCGAACAGAAGGGCGGCTGCCAGGCCATTTATCACGCCATCAGCGAAGAGGATGTGGAGCGCATCCTACGTTCGCCCTACACCATGATCGGTTCAGATGGCGAGATCCCCGAGTTCGGCAAGGGCTCACCGCATCCACGCAGCTACGGAACCTTCGCGCGAGTCCTGGCACGCTACGTTCGCGAACGAAAAGTCCTGACCCTGGAAGACGCCATCCGAAAGATGTCCGGCTACCCAGCCGCGAGATTGCGCCTTCTCGATCGCGGCCTGCTACGCCCCGGCATGAAGGCCGACATCGTAATCTTCGATCCAGCCAAAATCCAAGACAAAGCCGACTACGCGAACCCCCACCAATACGCAGAAGGCGTCCGCGACCTAATCATAAACGGCGAACGGGTGATCTCATCCGGAGACCTGACCAACCGCCGCCCCGGCCGGATAATAAAACCGAAGAACTGAAGAACCGAAGAACCGAAGAACAGGTTTTAGTAATACCAATTCCGCAACCGCACATCGATTCCCGTGCCATCCAGTGCCTTCTTGAAAGCTTCGGTATCGCTTCCACGATAGTGATACGGATAGACCACCTTGGGATGAAATGCGCGCACGGCATCGGCCGCCTCTTCCGGCGTCATCGTATAAGGCAGGTTCATGGGAACAAATGCGACGTCGATGTTCTTCAACGCGCGCATTTCCGGAATGCCTTCGGTATCGCCGGCGATATAGAAGCGCGTGTCGCCGTAGTTGAGAATGTAGCCGTTACCGCGCCCCTTGTCGTGAAAAAACGTCCCAGGCGTTGGACCGCGCTTCAGGTTGTACATCGGCACCGCTTCGATAGCCCACTGATCCCACGTTGTCGTTTGGCCATTCGCAAGCACCCTAGCTGAAGTAATAGTTTTAGCCACCGCCGCAGGCGCAATGAACATGGTCCCATCCTTGCGGACTTTATCAATGGCCGCCTGATCCAAATGATCCGGATGGATATCCGTAATCAGAATCAGATCCGCCTTAGGCAGCCCATCAAAATTCCCCTGGCTCCACGGATCGACAAAGATCACCTTCCCACCCGCCTCAATCATCATGCTGGCGTGCCGGATAGGCGTAATCTTAACAACCCCCGCCTTGGTTTTAAATTCCTCAAGAGGCCGCGAGCTCTGCGCAAGCAGCACCATCCCAATCAGTCCAAGAGTCTTTCTCATCATCGAGATTGTATCAAGCGGGTTACCGAACCGCGACCGTAAGGAAGACGGTGCCTCGAAACGGTCCCTAGTGAATAGGCATTACCGTAAACGTCAGTAAAAAAATCACCGCCGCGAGAATCCCCAGCTCGACGCGCCTCCGATCCAACGGCGTCACGTCGAAAATCACTGGATGCCGTAGTGCAAAGAAGAACAGCAACCCCGCCCACACCAGCCATGTTCGCCAATAGAATATGCCGAGCGGGACCAGCGCCACCACGAACAGACGCGACAACAGTTTGTGTTTGGTCGCTGTGAACGCATAAACAATATGTCCCCCATCCAACTGCCCGATGGGGAGCAAATTGAGAGCGGTAGCTAAGGTACCCACCCAGGCCGCTCGCGCCACCGGATGCAGCGAGATGTCCGCCGCGGCATGCCCGGGAAAAATCAGCAACTCCATCAAGCGCTGGATGGCAGGTACGCTGAAAATCAAATCACCCCGCTCCGCGATCCCCGGAATCACCCTGGAATATGCCAACCCGATGGCCATTGCGGGAAGCAATAGAACGAAGCCCGCCAAGGGCCCCGCTACGCCGACGTCGAATAGCGCGCGCCGCGTATAGATGGGCGATCGTATCCGAATGAAAGCGCCGAAGGTGCCTATCCCCGGAAAGGGAGCCGGCAGAAAATACGGCAGGCTGGCATCGATCCCGTAGTAGCGGCAAGCAAAATAATGGCCCAGCTCATGCGCCAGCAGAATGGTCATCAGCGTGAGCGAATACGGCAGACCATCCAGCAACAGCCACGGCCGCGCCGCCAGGAGCGGAAATACATTCACGTACTGCTCGATATCGAGCGCGCGATTGTTTTGAAAACTCTGCGCCAGTACCACGCCCACGATGCTCGTAGTGAGCAGCGACAGGCCCAACAAAAACACATGCAACGCCCACCGCGAAACGGAAATCGAGGTCTCGTGGATAGCGAACGCAGTCCTCAAACCGTCGGTCGATGAGCGTGGAACCACGACCCTTTCACTACTGCAGCGACTGCAGCTCCTTGCCGGGCTTGAAACGCACAGCCTTGCCAGGAGGGATGGCCAC
>Ga0182024_10004535_pt1 | contig 31869 bp, 35 predicted proteins | sample P32metaG_FD_120480 | JGI IMG/M metagenome (GOLD analysis project Ga0182024, IMG submission 120480) | Permafrost microbial communities from Stordalen Mire, Sweden - P3-2 metaG (Illumina Assembly) | ecosystem: Environmental > Terrestrial > Soil > Wetlands > Permafrost | place: Sweden: Stordalen...
CCGTCGAGCATCGACGTCGCTACGGCTATCGGCGGATGAGCGCCGAGTTACGGCGGCGAGGGATGGTGGTAAATCACAAGCGTGTGTTGCGGATGATGCGGGACGACAACCTGCTGGCTGTGCAGCCGCGGGCGTTCGTGGTAACCACGGATTCCGATCACGAGTTCGAGGTTTACCTTAATCTGGCCAGCCGAATGAAACTGACGGGGATGAATCAGCTCTGGGTGGCGGACATCACCTATGTCCGTCTGCAGAAAGAGTTTGTCTACCTGGCCATCATCCTCGACGCGTTTTCGCGGAAAGTGGTGGGCTGGGCGTTGGAGCGGACGCTAGCGGCCCGTTTACCGATCGCAGCTCTGGAGCAGGCCATTGCGAAACGACAGCCGCCGCCGGGTCTGGTGCATCACTCCGACCGTGGTGTGCAGTACGCTTCAGGAGAGTACGCGGCGGTCTTGCGAACCAGATCCAGAGGGCCAGTTTTATCCCCAGCCCGGAAGATGAGGCGGAGCAGATGCTCTACTTCACGGGCGACTTCTTGCTGGATGACTTCTGCCGTTTTTTTTCTGCGGTGTCATCTCCTGTTCCACGGGGCGAGCGCGGCAGATCTTCTCGTTGACTTCCAACAATTGTGCCGCCAGCTCCCGAAAGCGATGATAGGCATCCACCTCGCGTTGCGCTTTGTGCAGTTCGGCCGGGGTGACAAAGGTTTCGGTGATGGTCTTGCCTTCCAGCTTGCGGGTCAAGCGGACGTTGGGGCCGTGTCCGGGCTGGTTGGGCCGATGGCATCGGCAGTTCGGTTTGCCGCACGTGCCGCGGGTGGTGGTGATGGATCCGCTGCGAAAGTCGGGAAGTCGCAGCATCTCCTGGAAGATGGCGGTGCGCTCTTGTTCCAGATCAACCAGGGATGGGGGCATGGGACTATGTCCTCCATAGCATATTCTGAGTTGTCCTTACGGACTATTACGCTAGGATTCTAGTCCCAAGAAAAGAAACTGCACTAGTACTTACGTATATGTCCCACACAGCAGACACAAGAAGTCGCAAACGGGCGAGATGAGTGTACACTAGTCGCCGTGTTTGCAGTCAAAAAGGAAATACCTACCAAGGAGTATTCGATCATGGCACGATCAAAATTGGCCACCGCTAGCATGCGTAAGGATGAGAGTGTCACCAACAAGGCGGCCTTACTGCCACCCGTGATCGGCGAACGCTTGCAGGGTAATGATGCAGGAGAAGCGTCGAAACGAAAGAAGACAGATTCGCAGGCCAGCGTTTTGCCTATCAATCTGGAAGATGAAATCCGCCGGCGGGCTTATGAACTTTCCCAGCATCGCGGGTTTGCATCAGGGCACGAAACTGAGGACTGGCTGCAAGCGGAAAGCGAAGTGCTGCAGCGTTACCGTCAGTAGGGCGCGTCGTATCCCTGGTGTTGTGGATGGCGCTACATAATCCGGGCCGAGCGTTTATGCCCTGTTGGCCGATCCGCTGGACTTCCCCGCTGACGCTGAGCCTAGGTTCGCCGAGGGATTGAGAACTGGTCTCCAGATTGCTAGAGCGGCCGGTTGCAGCTTGGCAAATATGCGCGTGGTTACGGCGAAGTCCACGTGAAAAGTCTTTTCGCATTGCCGCGAGCCCTCGAGCGGCGTTGCGTTTCGCCGTGAACTGGGTGACGACAAATAAAACAAAAGAAGGACAAAGGAGAACAAAACATAAAGTCACTCTTCGGGGCAGTTTTCACGCGCAACTGTCTATTCGCTTTGCTACTCTTCACCCTTTCGATGATCGCAACCCGTTCTGCCTCTGCACAGACTGGTTCCTTCTCCATCGGACTGGAGATGGCAATTCGTTCCAGCATGCACCAGGCGGGAGCGGCCGCACTGACCCAACTGCTGCAGTTCGATCCACCGAGTTCGGAGCAACGCCAACGGTCCTGTGCGTGCGGTCACACCGCGCGCTATGTGGAGTTACGTTCCAAATCCGTGGTCACCGCGGTCGGCACCGCCGAATGCCTGCGCCCGTATTATCTTTGTGACCTCTGCCATCACGGTCAATTTCCCGTCGACATCGAACTGGACGTAGAGAATACGGAATTCTCCCTCGGAGTGCGTCGCATGTTGGCCGGGGTCGGCCATGAACTCCCTTTCGAACAAGTACGCCAGCAGATGAAGCTGCTGGCCGGTTTGTCGGTCACCACCAAGGCGGTGGAGCGCACGGCGGAAGCCATCGGAGCCGAGATCGAAGTGCAGCAGCAGCGCCAGCTGCCGCAGGCTATGCAGTTGAACCTGCCGATCCCACTCGGACCGCGCATTCCCATTCTCTACGTGGAGATGGATGGTACGGGCATTCCCGTGGTACGCAAAGAAAGCGAAGGTCGTGCTGGCAAACAGGACGGCCAACCGGCCCACACGCGAGAGGCCGAACTGGGGTGTGTATTCACCCAGCCGACCGTGGACGAGGAAGGCTATCCCGTACGGGACCAAGCTTCCACGAGTTATGTGGGAGCGATCGAGAGCTGTGAGGAATTCGGCCGCCGACTGTATGCCGAAGCCTGGCAGAGGGGTTGGGCGCGAGCGGAGAAAAGAGTGGTGTTGGGAGATGACGCCGACTGGATTTGGAATCAGGCGAATCTACACTTTCCAGAGGCCATCCAAATCGTCGATATCTGTCACGCCCGCGAGCACCTGTGGAGCTTAGCCGCCAAGCTCTATGCCAATAATTCGCCCGCACAGAAACGCTGGGTTATGGTGAGGAAAGACAAGCTGGACGACGGGAAGATCGAACGTTTAGTGGCTCGCTGCGCTCGCTGGAAGCTTCCCATCCCGGCTTGGCAGACGACCTTCGGACCGAAGCCAACTACTTCGAAAGCAATCAAGAACGCATGCGCTACCCCAAGTTTCGCAAGCAGGGATTGTTCGTGGGCTCCGGAGTGATTGAAGCCGGATGTAAGACCGTGTTCGGCCGGCTCAAACGGTCGGGAATGTTCTGGACCGTGCGCGGAGCTAATGCCATCATCGCCCTTCGGTGCTCTCAGCTCAGCGGCAAGTTCGAGGAATTTTGGGAGACCCGCCGGGCGTGAATCTCACTTTAAAGTCGCGCACCCCTGCTGTGTCTGCTGAAACGTCTGTTTTGGTTCACGATGTAAGTGATACCCCGCCAGCGCCGCGCATTTGCCCGGTCGCTGATACAATGATCTCGGCAGCTTGTCACGACGTGATTTTTTTCTCTTGAACCCGCAAAATAACTTCCTGCACTTTCGTCACCCACCGCAATCTGTGCGTAAGAGAACATGCGCTCATGGTTTCATACCCCTGCAAAAGGGACACGATTACTTGCTAAATTAACCGCCGACCTTTCGATCAACTCCCCTTGAGGTACTCCTACTTCCGCCCGCTACGATCTGCTCTACAGAAAACCCTTTCTCTTTACGGCAAAATCCCTTTCTCCGCAGATTTGCCGGAATATACCTAAATTGTGTCTCACAAATCGGACGGCCACTCAATCGCATGTGCTGCCACGTCAGAAATAAGGAAGAACACTGTTGACACTACTGTCAGCTCGTGGTAGTTTCCGCAGCTTAGATGCGAACAGGGTTCGGCGCAATCGCAGCGTATCCCGGCCAGTATGAGGCAGAGCGTATCGGGAACGGTTGACGCGGTGGGGATGATGCGAGGTGTCGCACTCAGCGCGAGGGCTTCCAATTACGATTCCGACTCAGGGAAGCGTAAGCAGGCGCTCGCGGGTGGTGTGAACCTTTGGTCCCTGTTGCTCTATGGCCCCGAAGAAGCCCTAGCTCGCCGCGCGGAATGTCTGGCAGCCTAGGATGAGGATATTAGAATGAACGTTGACTTCACGTTTTCCGATACCATAGCGGGTTACGTCAGTTCTTACAACTCCCGCGATAGCAGTTTTACCTTGCGCACTTCCGACAATCGGGAATTCGCCATATATCTCAATTCCAACACGTTTGCGCGCTACTCCTACAATCTGCCGGAATCTTATCAGGATGCTACTGCCGATATTCCCAGGCTCTTGATGCTGCCGCGCCAATTTGTCTTCGCTTACGGCACTTTCTACCCGAAAGGCGACCCGGGACGGTTCGAAGCGCAATGGATGGTCTTCCCGGGTGATGGACCCGGAATATACCGCCATGAAGAGCCGAACTGGTGGATCAATCAGTCGCGTTCAATCGGCCAGTGTTATCTGAAGTGGCAGTTCAACCACCCGGGCGAGCAAATTAATTACCGCAACTACCGCACGATGTTGCACCTCGCCGGAGCCAAAAAGGGCGACTTCCTCCAGGAAACCGACACCATCAGCCGCATGATTTACGGCCTCTCGACGGCCTACTTGATGACCGGCGACGAGGCCTTTCTAGACGCTTGCGAAAAGGGTTGCCAATACCTGCGCGATCACATGCGGTTCTACGACGAGGACGAAGATATCGTGTACTGGTATCACGGCATCAAGGTGGAGGGCGACAAAGAAACCAAGCTGCTCACCTCGGAATTCGGCGACGACTTCTATTCGATTCCGATGTACGAGCAGATTTACGCGCTCGCCGGTCTCACCATGACCTACCGCCTCACGGGCGACCCGAAAATTATGTGGGACATCGAGAAGACGATCAAGATATTTGAGAAGTACAAAGACAACGACAAGGGCGGGTATTTCTCGCATATTGATCCCCTCGAACTGAACCCGCGGCACGATTCTCTGGCTCATAACCGGGCGCGCAAGAACTGGAACTCGGTTGGCGACCACGCTCCCGCCTACCTAGTCAACTTGTATCTGGCCACGGGCAATCCGGCGTACGCCGATTTTCTCGAATACACTTTCGACACCATCGCGAAGTATTTTCCGGATTACGAAAACAGCCCCTTCGTAAACGAGAAGTTCCACGAGGACTGGAGCCATGATCAAAGCTGGGGCTGGCAACAGAATCGAGCCGTCGTCGGTCACAACCTGAAGATCGCCTGGAACCTCATGCGCATGGACTCGCTAAAACATAAGGGTGAGTACGTGGATCTGGCGCGCAAAATTGCCGAGTTGATGCCGGCAGCCGGCAGCGATCGCCAACGCTGCGGCTGGTACGATGTAGTGGATCGCGTGATCAAACCAGACGGCGAGCACGCCCGCTTCGCATGGCATGATCGCAAGGCATGGTGGCAGCAGGAGCAGGGCATCCTAGCCTACATGATTCTGCACGGTATCTTAAAGGATGAGTTCTATCAACGCATGGCGCGTGAGTCGGCGGCTTTCTACAATGCTTTTTTCCTGGACCACGATGACGGAGGCGTGTACTTCAACGTTCTCGCTAACGGTCTGCCGTACCTTCTGGGCACCGAGCGCTTCAAGGGCAGCCATTCCATGAGTGCCTATCACTCGATGGAATTGTGCTTTCTAGCTGCTGTGTACACGAACCTGCTGGTCACGCGTCAGCCCATGGAGTTCTATTTCAAGCCGTATCCACGCGGATTTCCTGATGACGTTCTGCGCGTTTCGCCCGACATCCTGCCGAAGGGCAGCATTCACATCGAGGCGTGCTGGATCGATGGGAAAGAGCATAGGGATTTCGATGCCAATGCCTTAACGGTGAAACTGCCTACTTCCGACCGGCGGCAAACCGTCAAAGTGAGGATCGCATCAACACAGTGGTTGCAACAGTAAACAGGCAACTTATGAACGTCGCAGTCTCAGAAGAAAATGGCATTGGAACTGCTCGACTGGAAGGCAGTCTAGATGGCAAGACTGCGCCTGAAGTGCGAGAGCAGCTGCGTCCGTTTCTTGCCGCGAACTCAAAACTAATCGTCGACCTCACCAAGGTCGATTATCTGTCGAGCGCCGGCTTACGCCTACTACTGTTGCTATACCGTGAGCTTACGGGAAGAAATGGCAAGCTCGTGCTGGTTGGGGTCTCCGAAGATATCCGAACCGTGATGTCCCACACCGGGTTTCTAAACTTCTTCACTCTGGCGAATTCCGAGTCAGAAGCGCAGAACGCGCTTGCGTGAGTCCCCTATCTTTGATGATAGCTTTTGACCATTTCATGAGCACAGCAACCGACGAACGCATCGATTTTTATCCGACTCACGAATCGGAGGGCGTTCGCTTCCGGCGAGGCCGCCCGCTTCCCTTCGGGGCGACAATCGTTCCGAATGGAGTCAATTTTTCGGTCTTCTCCAGTTCGGCCGATTCCTGTACCTTGGTGCTCTTCAACAAACACGAACCAAAGCCCTTCGTTGAAATCGAATTCCCTCGGGAATTCCGCATCGGCGATGTCTACTCCATGATCGTATTCGATCTGGATTATGAGACTCTGGAATACGGTTACCGCTTTTCAGGTCCCTGGGATCCCGCAACCGGCCAGCGTTTTGATACGAGCAAGATTCTCTGCGATCCGTATGCGAAGGTGCTAGGGGGACGCGACGTATGGCGCGGCCAGCCGGATTGGAATGACGTTTACCAACATCGCGCCCGTCTCTCGTTCGACGACTTCGACTGGGAGGGGGACACGGCTCTTGAGATTCCCACGAAGGATCTCATGATTTATGAGGCGCATGTCCGCGGTTTCACGGTGCATCCCTCCTCGAAGGTCTCGGCACCCGGAACATTCGCGGGACTGCGCGAGAAGATTCCCTATCTGAAATCCCTCGGCATCAACTGCATTGAGTTGCTCCCAATTTATGAATTCGACGAATGGGAAAACAATCGGGTGCACCCCGAAACCGGGGAGCAACTTCTCAACTATTGGGGATACAGCACGGTTGGGTTCTTTGCGCCGAAGGCTGGATATGCGGCTACGGGAGCCCTCGGCATGCAGGTGGATGAGTTGAAGAACCTCATCAAAGAACTGCATCGCGCCGGAATTGAAGTCATGCTCGACGTTGTCTTCAACCACACCGCGGAAGGCGACCAACGAGGTCCATATATCTCCTACCGGGGCATCGACAACCGGACTTACTATATTCTGACACCAGAAGGTTACTACTATAACTTCTCCGGTTGCGGCAATACGTTGAACTGCAACCATCCGGTGGTCCGTAACATGGTGCTCGATTGCCTGCGCTATTGGGCATCGGAATACCACATCGATGGATTCCGCTTCGATCTTGCGTCTATTCTCGGACGCGATCAGAATGGCGCGCCGCTGTCGAATCCCCCGTTACTGGAATCGCTGGCCTACGATCCGATCCTCAGCAAGTGTAAGTTGATTGCGGAAGCTTGGGACGCCGGGGGCTTATATCAGGTTGGATCATTCCCAGCTTACGGACGTTGGGCGGAGTGGAACGGTAAGTACCGCGACTCGGTGCGGCGCTTCATCAAGGGCGACCACGGGTTGGTAGGCGAGATCGCCGATCGAATCCAAGGATCTCCGGATCTGTACCTTTACCGGGGCCCGACGGCGAGCTTGAATTTCATTACCTGCCACGACGGATTCACTCTCCGCGACATGGTTTCGTACAATGGCAAGCACAACGGCGCGAATGGCGAATGGAACAACGACGGCGCCAACGACAACAATAGCTGGAACTGCGGGTGGGAGGGAGAGACTGATGACCCCGGCGTGAATACTCTTCGTCGTCGGCAGATGAAAAACGCAGCGACCCTCCTTTTCCTCAGCCGCGGTGTACCGATGTTGCTGATGGGCGATGAAGTCGGGCGGACGCAAGGTGGCAACAATAACAGCTATTGTCACGACAATGCGATAAGCTGGATGGACTGGAAATGCGTGGAAAGGGAAACAGAGCTGTTCCGCTTCTTCAGTAAGCTTCTCGCATTCCGGAATGCGCACCCCGTGCTTCGTGGCGGCAGGTTCTTCGAGCATCGCGATTACGTGGGAAGCGGCAAGCCGGACATCGGTTTCCATGGTACGCGCATCGGTCAACCGGATTGGGGGAGCGTTAGCACATGTCTGGCATGTCTTTTATGCGGTAAGCACGCCACGCCGCAGGATGACGATATTTATGTCGCTATCAACATGCACTGGGATGCGCTGTCCTTCCAGGTCCCGCCGGCGTCAGATGGGAAAAGCTGGAAGGTTGCAATCAACACTTCAATGCCTTCGCCTGAAGACATTTACGACAGCCAGGGTGGTCCGCATGTTGACTCCGCCGAAGTGATCGTGGGGGGACGATCCATCTTGGTTCTGGTCGCGTGAAGGAACGCTGTTGAGAGGGAGGAGAAGTCATTATGGCACTGGACATCGAATCGACAATTGACGCGAATAGCGCGCGCATTACACTTTCGGGAGAGCTGGATGGGAGCAGCGCACCCAAATTGCGTGAAGCCGTAGACAAGGTCCTAAGCGGGAAACCCGCGCAGTTGGTCCTGCAGGTCGAGAAGCTAACCTTCATGGCTTCGGCGGGACTGCGGATTCTCATCTTCGCGAAACAGAAGCAGCCGAATTTGAAAGTCTACCTAGTGAAGCCGCGACCTAGCATCGTGGATACGCTGCATAAGACCGGCTTCTATGACGGCGTGTACGTGACTGATGTTGAGCCTGCCGGAGCTTAGAACGGGCCCTCAAACATGGACGTACTCACGCTTCCGGGGAATTTGGACGCACTGAGTCCGATTCGAGACTACGTGAAGGCCGCGGCCAACGCAGCTGGTCTTGACCACACCGCAACCTACAACCTGCTACTGGCCGTGGATGAGATTGCCACCAATGTTGTCGTTCACGGATATGAAGAAGCGGGACTTCACGGTGACATATCGATCGCAGCCAAGAACGATGGAAATCGTCTGGTCATTGAGCTTTCGGACCGGGGGAAATCCTACAATCCTAATCTTCACAAGGGACCGGACGCTGAAGGACTTTCGAAAGAGTTGTCGGACCGTCCGATAGGCGGCTTGGGAATCATGTTGGCCAAAGACGGTGTCGACGACCTTCAATACCAATCTACGGAGTTGGGGAACGTCCACCGTTTCGTTATCAACTCGCTGCGGCCGGCTGAACCCGTCAAGCCCGACCCGACACTAGCAGTGTTGGAAGATCATCGCAAGCTTGAAATCTTGCTGAAGATCTCTAAATCGCTCGGTCTTGAAATTAGACTCGACCCGTTACTCCAACTGATTGTGTCCGAGGTCACCGACGCAATGCAGGCAGAGAGAACCACGTTGTTTTTGGTGGATCGCAGGAAACCGGACCAACTTGTCAGCAGAGTAGCTGAGGGAGTGGGTGCGAAAGAGATCCGCGTGCTCTTTGGCTTCGGGATCGCAGGCAAAACTGCTCAGATCCGGCAGACCATCAACATCCCCGATGCCTATAACGATAGCCGGTTCAATCCATTGTTCGATAAAACCTTGGGATTTCGGACACGATCCATCCTGTCCATGCCCATCATCGATCAAGCTGGAGTCCTCATCGGCGTGGTGCAGGTTTTGAACAAGAAACACGGAGTGTTCACGAAGCAAGACGAGGAGTTTCTTGAAGCCATTTGCGTTCAGCTAGACATCGCCCTGAAACGCGCCGAAATGGTCGACCTGTATTTGCAATCGCAGATCGTGACGAAGTCTCTCGAACTAGCCCGGGAAATACAGATGGGTCTCGTACCCAAGGACTTCCCAGCGCTTCCGGAGTTCAAAGAGGTAGACATCTTCGCCACCATCATTCCGACGTTCGAAGTGGGCGGCGACCTATACGACTTCTTTCCCTTGGACAAGGACCGAATCTGCTTTATCATCGGGGACGTCTCCGACAAAGGAATTCCGGCAGCGCTGTTCATGGCTATGACGCGCACCGCGTTCAAGATGTCGGCCATCGCTTCGCCGGATGCGATTGGCCACACAATGGGCAGAGTCAATCAGTTCCTTTGCGAAAGCAATCCCCAACAAATGTTCGTTACCGCCCTCGCCGGCATCCTCGATTTGCGAACTGGACAGGTGGAATATGCAGACGCGGGACACGAGCCCCCATTTATAGTGCAACGTTCGGGAACAGTAGTAAAGGTGAATAAGGTCGGCGGCATCGTGTTGGGTTTCATGCCAGGCCAAGAGTTTAAAAGTGGCACAATGCAATTGGATCCAGGCGACACCCTGGTTCTCTACACCGATGGAGTGACCGAGGCTATGAACGTTGACCACGAACTCTTCGGGGCGGAGGCGATTGAAACAACGCTTTTGCGGACTGGGCATCCCACCAACAGCGAAGGGGTCGTCAATGCGCTACTGAAAGAAATGGGCAATTTTGTGGGACAAGCCCATCAGAGCGACGACATTACGATGCTTATCATCCAGTATCGCGGACGCAGCGGATGAGTTAATGAGATGTGTTGGACGCGACCAAACTATTTCGCTTTCATCACGTAGACGCCGTCCCAGTCGGGTCCGGTGGTTCTTCAAGAAATTCAATGGCGCTGTAGCAGGATCTGGGTGGGACCGTCATCCGGATATTCAATCAGCAACTCGCCCAACGCTCCAGCGGCCTCCCGCCAATTGTGGCTGCGGTATACGTTGAGCGCAGCATTGTACTTTGTCAGTAACGCTTCATAGTTTTGACGTTGTGAAACCGGACCGAGCAACTCGTAAATCACCACCGGCTTTTTTTCCCTTTCACACGGATGCGGTCGACGTCGCGCCCGACAAACTGATCCGCCACTTGCGCGTAAGTGAATTCGCTGATGATCACGCGGTTACGATATTCCTTCGTCTGGAATGCTTTCGTACTGCCGCAGGACCTGCAAGTCCAGCGACGGGAAGAAATCCTGGTCCTGGTTAGCGAATCACGAACAGTGCCCGGCGAATCGTTCCGTCGGCATCAGGAGTAATGTTGAAAAAGCCATAAGAGGCGGCGGCTTCGGGCAGTTTTGGAAGGTTCGCTTCGACTCCAGCGGCCACGGGCCCGCCCGACTGAACCCATGCCTGCTTGGGATCGGAGAACTTGGAAAGTTCGGCGCTTAGAAAAAGATGTCCGAGAACCACGTTTCCCGCGTCTTTGAGGGCAGCCGCAAACTGGGCGTCGACATCTGATTGTTGCTGTAGCTGCAGAATTATCTTTTGCAGCTCTGCGGGCGCGGCGGGGCCGATTTCGCTTCGCAAACGTGCCAGGACAGTAAGCGCTTCGCTAGCGGCTGCCGTGGGAAAGGTTACGTCGAAGGCAACAACGCTTGCCCCGCTCTCCTTTAACTTACGGACCAGAAGAGCGTAGTCAGTTCGCGACAGTGGGAACGAAGCGATGGTCTGCAGCGTCTTGTCGTCAATTCCAACGATGACAATGCGAGGATCTGCAGCGCGCTTGCCGCGCAGGGCAAAGCGAAGGTCGAGCGTGCGCTGCTCGATGTCCTGGGAAACAGAAAGCCGGCACGCTGGTTCCCGCCGATTCCGGAATAGGCGAAGAGCCCCAGACCGATGGCCGTCACCACCACCGCAATGGCGGCTTGGGGCTGGTTCGAAAGCCATCTGGCTGCAGCGCTGAAGGTATCTGCAGGGGTCTGTCTTGCAAAGATTTTGAGCACAGAAAACCAATCAACCACTGGGATCCAAGCAAAGATTAGGTTGCGCAAGTGATATCAAGTGGGCGTATGCGAGCTGGGCCCAGAATGCAAAAACAGCGCGGAAGCAGATGGTCGTCTCGAGCGCACGGGGTGCGGTCAGAAATGTTTGTCCTTGTAGTCGCGGGTCAGCAAGCAGGCAAAGGCAGCAAGCGTAGGGCACCGTGTCAGTTGGAAAACCGCTGCCAACTACAGCCCAATCGCGGCCAGGTGCTGCGCGCGTGATGCACTAATTTCCCGGGAGTGTTGAAGATAAGAAAACGCAATCGCTTGGGCCGTGCCCTGAGCAACTCCGGCGGCAGCGCCAGCCGCTTCAGAGCGGTCAGCACGTTGTAGGTCAGCACCGCCAGTCGCAGCCAGGCCGCATTGGCCCCGAAGCGTCCGCAAGGCATCACCCCGCCCGCCAGTTCGTTCTTGATTACATCGTGTACCGCTTCGATCGAGCCCGCTTTTTCGCGATGCCATTCCAGCAACCGCTTCGGCGTCCACTCCCACACATTGCTCACCACCGCGAAGTACTTCACCGTGCTGCCGTCGGCAAACAGCGCCCGCTGCTTCTTGCGGATTCGAATGGCCACATAGCGCAGCGGCTCTCGATACCGATTACCAGTTTCTTCAGAAACGTAATCCACTTCGCAGCATTCCTTTGTCACCGTGCTGTCCTCGCTGTACGGTTGCCAGCGCGACTCTGACGTAGCCACCATCTCCGCGTGCAGTGCCGGATTCATGCGCGCGCTCACCGCAAACCCGATCCGCCCTTGTGGTCCTCCGGCGCGCTGCTCATCGCGCAACCACACCATCAAGCGCTGTTCGTGGCAAGCTGAATCGCCACGGAAATATCGCTCCACGACAGTTTCCGGTAGCGCCTGAAATGCCCGCTGCGTGATCGGCAAGAGCTCCTGGTGCGCCGGCACGTTGCCATCACGAAACTCATCGCTTACGACTACGTTCAGCTCTGCCCATAAAGCCAGCACCGGCTGATATCCCGTGCAGCCCTCATAGGTAAGCTTGGCTTCTCGCTTCCAACTTTCGATGACCGTCGCGTCCACATCCAGGGTGACGATCTTCTGCTCCGCGCACCGTCGTCCCAGCTCCCGCACTACGTCTTGATTCACCTGCGCCAGACCTTGTAATGCGGGGCTCTCTTCCGGGATATAACTCACCCTCTCGCCCCTCAGCGCCTGCTGCGCGTGCTCGATCTTTTCTCCGTCATGAAACTGATAGAGAAATTTCCGCGCCGCTTCCGCGCTCGGCACGGTATGGCCCAGCAACTCGGAGAGCCCCGCGTCTTCCCGCAGCTGATCGAAATCTTCCAAGCAGTCGCCACCAGCCGCGTTCAACACCAGAAAGCTTTCTACATACGTAGCCTCGTCAAACCCCCGCTCGCAGGTGCCGTTGCACGCTCCCCGGCACGTCCAGCGAACGTGCCGCCCGCACCAGCAGCGGGATCCCCCCTAACCCCGTCACACATTCCCGTAAGGGTTCCGGATCAATCTCGAATAAAAACTCGCCCGCTGCCGGAGAATGTTTTCTGAGTGCGATCGTCAGTGCAATGTAGCACCCAACCGGTGAATCCTCTCCTCTTTCTTTCCTGAGGCCTACGCCTCGCTAATGCCCATGCTCGCCAAGTTCCCCTCATTGCTTACGGACGGATTACGGAATCGGTTTCCGCGTGTGACTTCGTGCCTCTTTAGGTTAACGTTTGGGTTTAGCCGGTAGGATGGAACAACGTCAATTTACCACACAAAGGACCAACCAAAGGACTTCCGGCGCATGCATCTTCTGGCCATGGCATTCAATCGCCTGTCGCGCAATTCCACTGCGGTCGGGGCCGGGATTTTCAACTGGCTATTGCCGAGACGGGGCTCTTCTGCAGCCCCTACGTGCCTGGTAGCGTCAGAGACGCATAATAAGAAACCATGCTACCTTAGCGGAATCATTCAGAGGTCGCTGGAGATCTCTAGGTGGAGACACGGAAGGAGGAAGATCATGGTCTCGTCAGCATTTCGAGGAAGCCCCGTACCACAAATGACGGAGTTGCGTGAGGATGTGGTTCTGCTCGAGCACAGCGACCCGGGCGCCCGGCACGCTCAACTATCCACCAACGCATACGTAGTGTTGAGCCCCGGACGCGCTCTCTTCATCGACACGAATCTCTCGATACTCGCGCCGTTCATGCAAGAGTTGGCTGCCCGCGGATTCACTCCGGCCGCTCTTGTTATCTCGCATCGGCATGTCGCAGGAAACGGAGACGCCGTCCGTGCGCTGGCGAATCAATTCAAGATGCCGGTTCTGATGCATCCGCGGGACGCCACACACCCGCAGGCGATGGTCGCGCAGGTTCCTTACGAAAACCCGGTTGGCCATCCAGTACTGGCGGAATTCGGACTTGAGGCGCTTCACTTCCCTGGCCATACCTCGGGACACATTGCGTTGTACGGTAGCGGGAAGGGCGGGCTCTTGATTGCCGGCGATGCGGCCATGGGCACGACAGCAGGGCAGGCCGCCTCCGGAGTCGAACGGCTGGTCCGGCCGCCGGCCGGGCTGTCGACCGACGACACCCAACTTCGGCAGCAATGGCTTTCCTTCAGCCGCCCGGTTGCAACCGTGCTTCCCTATCACGGAACCGGCTACGTAGATAGAGCCGCCGATATCGCCAGCATCATGGCTCCGCTCACGCGCGAGCAACCTACTACAGGCTTCGAGTGACCGCCGAGAAATTCCGTGGAAGCGGCGGTTGGGGTACGAATGGCTGCGGGACGAAAGAGGAGAGACACAATTGCCTCTCCTTCACACACGACAATACGTCAGGGGTTGCCGCACGATGCTGCGGCGCTGCCGCCCTCAAGGCCTACTTATGCCTCCGATCTAGACGAACCTCAGTCCCCGTGAAGATCGCTCCTCTTGACGGAGTTCGATGCGCGTAGTATCGTTTGCGATTGCCGATTCCGGCCTGAATCCGGGACGGCGTTAAGGCTTGAAGCTACCATGATAACCAGTGATTATTCCGCGAGGGACGCGGCGGGAAGCGTCGTTTTCTACGTGCTTCTCTGGAAGCGGGGCGGAATCGCGCTCGACCTCTTCGACGATTATTGGCGGAACGTACACGGCCCGGTTTGCGCGCGGCTTCCGGGACAGTTTCAGTATTGGCAACTGCACGTGGCACATAGTGGAAGGGGCCTGTGGCCAGAGGTTCCCGGTATTCACTACGACTGCGCCGGTGAGAACCAGTTCGACGGCATCGCGGAGTTGAGCTTCCGTTCCGCCGCCGACCGCGACACCTGGTTTGGTGCCGCCGGAATCCTGATGGACGACGAGCACAACCTATTCCGCAAGGCGATCGGATACAACACCAGCGCAGGGAACTCGCGGACCTGGGTGGACGGGATTCCTGCGGGGGATCCGAACGGACCGATGGGAGTGCCGCGAATGCATGCCATGGTCAAGAAGGCGGACGGGGTAAGCGTGGCGGAGTTCCGGCGGTACATGCGGGAGACGTTCGCTCCGGCCATGGCGAAGGGCTCCTTGGTGCTGAAATTTCGGATGCATCTTTTTGAAGAGGTGGATGCATCGCGACCCGATGCCGCCGGGGTGGCGCACAGCGAACCGGCGGAAGAGAACTATCAGGGAGCGTTCGAGATTGCCTTCGGTAACCGGCTGGAGATGGAGTCCTTCCTGGCGTCGCGGGAATACGCCGCGGCGGTGGAGCACCAGGCAAACTACGTGAAGCAGATTTGCGTGTTTCCGGAGCGGAGCGCCTACACGTTCGTGTATAACGGCGCCATGACGCTGGCCGGGCAGCGCAGTTCCACGGTGGCCGAATTGATCACGGAGATCGGCGCCACGAACCAGTTGCGAGGAGATATTGCGTCTTTGATGTTGGGGCAAGCTACGCGCTCCCAGTCGGGATGACATCCCGGTGAGAAGAGAATCATTAATAATAATTTAAGGAGGTGGAGTGTGGCAGCAGTCAGTGTGAAAGAAAACGCCGTCCTCGGGGATCTGCAGCTTCAGGACGCGCTGAAATCGATTAACCCGAAATTCGGTGATTTCTGTACCCGCGTGGCAGGCGAAGTCTGGGGATTGCCTCTGATCGACCAGAAGACCAAGGCGCTGATCATAATCGCGGTCGACGTCGTGAATGCAAACGAGACTGGGCCCGGCACCCCGTTCCGGGCGCACGTGAACATGGCACTCAAACAGGGGGCAACGGGTGCCGAGATCGAGGAACTGCTTCTTTTCATGTGCGCCTACGCGGGCTTCAACAAGGCGGCGGGCGCTTTCGGAAGACTCAACGAGATTCTTGCTGAACAGTAGGCGGCATCCGGCGGCGGCGCGGCCTGACAGCTCCGCAATTTGGTGAAACCCACATGCGCAAACGAATGAACTACTACAAGGACCTTTCGGCAGACTACTCCCGGCCGGAAAGCGTGGCTCCCGATCTGGCAAAGAAGCTCATCGCGGATGCTGAGAAATACATCGCGCTGAAGGAAAAGACTCTGCCGGCGATCGGAGCCGATTACACGCCGAAACAGATTGAAGCCGAGAACAAGGCCTGGTGGCCCACGCATTGCGAAGCGTTGCGTCAAGGCCGGGGCGACCTTCTGAGCGCCGAATACCGCGAGGATCTGGTCTACTTCTGCCAGGATGGCCCCTTTCACGGCACCAAGGAACAACTGCCGCGGGAGCAGCACTGGTGGGCGTTGATCGCGCAACCGGGAGTTCGTATGACGTGGCCCATCGTCATGTTCCACAGCGAGTTCGTCCACTTCGAATGGGCTTGCATGGATACGGAGACCAACGAGACCATCGGAAAAGGGATGGTCTGCTGGGTCCGGCGCGGCCACCGCGGTGCGTGTTACTTCAAGAGCGAGCAACTAACCTTCTATCGCGATGTTTTTGCGCCCGAGGAACTCGTCGCGTTGATCACCAAGGCGGCAGGCGCCTAATCGGCCTGCCTGCTGGCGCCCCGCCGCTTGGATTGCGCCGCGCGCTCGCAAGCATCAGGGAATCGAGAGAGGAACAGCAGCATGGCAAAAATACCAATCAAGGGTAAGATCGGCGTCCTCATTGAGGATCACTTCGATCAAACAGAGTATCGCAAGTTCAACGAGTTTTTCCCCGCGCATGGCTACCAGGTCGAGTACATATCGCATCTTTGGGGCAATCCACAGCTCGAATTTGGCGGAAATCCCGACAGCGGTGTCATCGAAGAGCATGTCACGGTGAAGACCGAGGTCAACGATGTCGATCCTAGCGATTACAAGGGGATTATCGCCATCGGAGCCTATGCCACTGACCGCCTGCGATACCAGGCGAATCCGAAGAAGGGACAGAAGAACCAGGCGCCGGCGGTGGTGTTCTTGCGAAAGGCTGTCGGCAATCCGAACGTGAAGCTGGGAACAATCTGTCACAGCCTCTGGCTTTTCTGCGCGGATTCGGATCTGCTGCGCGGTAAAAAGGTCACCTGCGCCCACAATATCGTCTGTGATGTGGAGAACGCCGGGGCGGACGTGGTATTCGACGGCGATGCCACCGCCGACCTCGTCATCGACGGGAATCTGATCACTGGCAAACATCCTGGGGTGACCGATAAGTTCATGGAAGCTTTTATCCGCGAGATCGAATCGAAGGCCTCCAGGCAAGAGATTGCATCCGATTGAAAGCGCCCTTCCAAAGACTACCGAGAGCGGCCGCGCCGGGATGCGGCATCAGACAAAAACCGGGGCCGGGTCGAACGCGGAGCGCATGAATGACAGGTACTAAGTCAATCGAAGAAGTCCCCAAGGAGCGATTGCTTCCGGTCGACTGGTCGGGCTTTACAGACTTCGGCGGTGAGGTCGAAGTATTTGCTCCCCGGAACGAATCGAACATTCGCAGTGTCGTACGCTACTGCCGGTCGCAAAACAAAAAGTTGAGGGTGGTTGGACTGCGGACCTCCTGGAACGCGTTGTGGTACTCGCCTGACGTGATGATGTCGGCAAACCACCTGACCGCAATCAAGGAGATCGACCCCAGGAACCACACGGTAACTTGCGAGCCCGGTATCACACTGGAGGGATTGCACAAGGCGCTCTGGGAAAAGGGACTGGCGCTGCCGACCGCGCCCGCCCCGGGGTGGGTGACGCTGGGCGGTGCCCTCAGTACTGGCAGCCATGGTAGCGGTCCGCCCAGTATATCCTCCAGCCTGATTGGATGCCGCCTCGTGACGGGTGATGGAGAAGTGATTGAAATCGGCGAGAACGACGAACGTCTGGATGCCGTCCGCCTGTCGCTGGGCATGCTTGGGGTGATGTCGATGGTCACCCTGCGGGTGGTGGATACGTTCTACGTCAAGCTCTCCCAGACTCGCATCCCCACCAGCGACTGGAAGCGCTTTCTGGCGGAAGGCGATATGTCGTACCTACTTTGGTTTGCCCATACTGATTCGTCGCTCCTGGCCCGCGTGGATATCATCCCGAATCCCGCGCGCACACCAGTGCCTTGCGGGCCGCCTCCTCCGGAAACCAACTCCGTGGAGTTCATTTCGAAATATATCCGTGGGGTCAACGAGGTCGCGAACATCCATCCCTGGACATTTCCTGCCCGCAGCAGCTACATCAAGGACGTCCTCTTTCCCGAAGGCGAAGTGACGGGGCCGGTGCACGAAGTCCTGATGTCGTTTCAGGCGATAGGTCCCATCGCGGGAGCGGAGTGGGCCGTTCCGGTGCCTCGTTTCGACGCCGCCATGGCCGACCTTGAGAAGGAGATGGCGAACGGGCTCTATCTTCCCGCGCCGGTTTGGTTAAAAAAAGTCAAATCCGACACCGCCTGGCTGAGCGCCGCGGATGAAGACTGTGTCCAGTGCGGAATCTATCACAACGTGAACCCAGGCACCCCCTGGCACGTTCGTGATATGGTGAGCCGTGTGGAACACCTGATGCTTCGGCACCGTGGCCGTCCGCACCTGGGAAAGCTCATCTATCTCAGTCCCGCGGAATTGAAGAGCGTCTATCCGAACTGGCCGAAATTCGACGCGCTGCGGCGCAAACTGGATCCGGCCGGAGTCTTCTGGACCGACAGAATGGAGGCGCGATTTGGAGCCTGAAATCCAGCGGATTTTCCATTTCAACATCAACTGTACGAACCTTGAGCGAACCCTGGCGTTCTACCAATTGCTCGGCTTTAAGGTGATCCTGGATTTTCGCGAGGGCATGAAGAGTCAGGAAATGGCTGATGCTTTCGGGCTGCCCGTGGCGGACGTGAAAGGCGTTCACCTTCGCATCGGAGACAACGAGGAGGCCACACGCATTGATCTGCTCGAATTCGTGGCTCCGCCGCCTCAGGGAAAGCCTTATGCTGCACTGAATTACACGGGCGTTGCACGAGTCTGTCTGAAAACAAAGGGCATCTGGAAAATGTACGAAAACCTGAAGGCGAAGGGAGTGAAATTTCTTTCCGAACCAAAGAGACTGCCCGGAACCGAAGTCACCATAGTCTGTTTCAAGGATCCCGACGGGACCTTTTTGGAGTTGCTCGAAGGCGATTTTTGAACTGTGGCGGCAACCCGCTTCACTGGTCACTGCTATTGTCTCCTGCATTACGGATCGAATTCCTGAAGTGCGCCGGACTTGGCATCCAGTTCACCGTGTTCTGTTGGTTTCCGTTCATCGGACTCTGATTCTCGTTGTCCGTAGCCTTGCGACCTAGCAAACGCCGAACTACGGCGTGTTCTTCGGATTTCGGAGTTCCGGCTTCAACCATCCCACTTCTTCAGCAGAACTTCAGGATCGAGCTTGCCATCCGTTGTCGCATCAGCAACCCAACGCTGGAAGATTTGACCTCCAGGATTACCCATTTTGGTCGCGGCCGATTGTCTTTGCGTACAGCCCGGCCAATGCGCAGGTGGGCTGGACTGAACAAGCAGATTTCAGATTCGGACAAAGCGCACCAAGCCGAGATCTTAAAGCCGAAGCGCGGAAATCGAAACGGTTTAAACCGGAGTGATTGTTGGGCTTTGTTGACCGCTTGCTTTTGCACATTCCTTGCATGACCGTTGGAAAGTTGGAAAGGCTGACAAGCCAAAGAGATGCGATCATTCTGGACGTTGGCGGTTTGGATTACGGTCGCTGAGCAGAGAACGTCTTGCGGAGTCTGGAAAGGCAGTGGGCGACACGCGGTTTCGCTGCGGTACTCGGACACGACTGAGGCCGAGACGCGGTCTCGCATTTCGGCCTCAGTCGTTAGCCTGTGATTCCTGCGCCCATCGCCGCACTGAGCGCTGAACGTGAAACCTGACCCACGATCGTCAGTCGTCGTCTCTGTCTTTTTCGTGCTCGAAGCTCAAGGTCCCCACCGCACACGGTGCCCATGCGACCCCCACTCCCGCCACGGACTCAGTAACGTTGAACATGCCAGTGCCGTTTTCGCAGCCTTCATTTGACTGTGGTGGGTACGGGTTGTAGGTTGACCCCGGCGGGTTAGGATCACTCTCAGTGGTGTAACCAGTCGAGAGTGCAAATGTTGCACCGGTAACGCCTATCCCCCATCCTCCCGGGTCGGGCGCATTTTTCCCGAACCTGCCCTGAAACATGAGTGATGGCAAAGGCTTGCAACTGGTGAAAATGTGCTTGACCTCAAGGGTTGCTCTTTCCACTGCGCATGGCGGCCCATTCGGCCCATTCTCTGCGGAACAAAAGTTTAAACCTGCCAAATCATCCGCGGGAGTTGGAAACGGTGCACTCGAAACAGTGATAAAGGTGGTCAGCAAAATTGCGCTCTCGTGCCGGTCGTAGTCCAGTTGTTCGCGGATCTCCGTCACACCGCTGATAAGGTCCGGCACCAGCGGTAGGAGGGCCGGATTCGGCGGGATGGTAGTGCTAACGCCACCGATGAACGGCTCTCGCCGTTGAGTATCGAAAGACTTCAACTTGTCGTGCGGGCCCGCGCAAGCTGGTGCAGCTTGTCCGTATGCACTGATCGTTATCGCCACCATGAATACTGCAATTCCAATCCGAAGTGGACTCATTTGGTTTTCCTCCTACCATTAGTCGTCAACGCAATGGCCACTATATGTCTCATGTTATCGGGTTAATGTCAACAGACACTATTTTGCATATGTTTGTCATTTTTTTGTCAAATGAGAAGGGCTTATGTAGGCTCTGAAACTGGACACCTAGTGTAGTGTCCAATAAATAATATAACAACTCAATGTTTCCCTTTTCGCGCGCGTGGCGGTGTACAACCTGGCTGAATCTTCTCCAACGTTTGCCGACAGCGGGACAGCTTTTCCACGATCGAGTCCACTGTAGCCGTCCACACGAAGGGTTTCGGTTTTTCGTTCCAGGCGGCCAAGAATTCCGTGATCGCTTGCTCGAGTTCCTCCACATTGCGGAACGAGCCGCGACGCACCCGCTTGCTGGTTAATTCGCCAAACCAGCACTCCACCAGATTCAACCAACTGGAACTGGTGGGGACAAAGTGCGGCACAAATCGTGGGTGACGCTTCAGCCAAGCCTGTACCGCCGGCTGCTTGTGGGTTCCATAATTGTCCATCACTAGGTGCAAAGGCACGTCTCCGGGGAACTCTTCGTCCAGGCGCTGGAGAAACTTCAAGAACTCCTGATGGCGATGGCGCGCGTAACACTGGCCAATGACTTGTCCCTGCAAGATTTCCAGGGCGGCGAAGAGGGTGGTGGTTCCGTTGCGTTTGTAGTCATGGGTCATAGTCCCGCAGCGCCCTTTTTTCAAGGGCAGGCCAGGCTGGGTGCGGTCCAATGCTTGAATCTGATTCTTTTGGTCCACACAGAGCACGATGGCCCGTTGCGGAGGATTGAGATACAAGCCGACGACATCGGTCATCTTCTCTAGAAACTTGGGATCGCGCGACAGTTTGAAGCTCTGGACTCGATGGGGCTTGAGATTGTGACTGCGCCAGAGGTTGCTAATGGTGGACTTGCTGACCCCTTGCGCCTCCGCCATAAGACGGCAACTCCATTGCGTCATGCCTTTGGGTTTGCTCCGGAGCGTGGCCTCGACAATCGCTTGGATCTTCTCCGGCCCATAGATCGCCTTGCGGCCACGCCCGGGAACGATTTCCCATAGACTCTGCGGACCGCCCTGGGCAAAACGGGCGCGCCATAGGGAAACGGTGGGGCGACTGATCTGCAAGCGTTGGGCAATCGCGTTGACGGCCTCTCCTTCGGCGGCGGCCAACACGATCTGGCTGCGCAGGGCAACCTGCCGGGGCGTGCCGAAGGCAGCGCTCCACTGTTGCAATTGTTGTCGCTGAGCTTCTTGCAGGGGCAGAGCGGGCAGAGCACGTGGCATGAGGACAACATAATGCAGGGGAGCCTAGTTGTCAAGTTATTTATTGGACAAATAGCTTATTTATTTACTGGACACTACACTAGAATGTGGGTTCTCCTGACTTCATGCGCGTTTCGCGCACTCCAGACGACTCAATGGAGAGGCTCCGGAGTGCGCACCCCATCGATGTACTAGCTTTTTCTGTTACATCCGATACAGCTCTGCCAAAGCGCTGTGGTGGGGCGTTCGTGCTTGTAATGCTCGCGGAATTTTGCCAGCTTTGCGCGTCCGCTAGCGAAACAAACCACTTCACGTTCAGACATTCGTTTCGCAATCGCCCGTTGCTCGATGAATCCGTTCCAGTTTGCTGTTATCGATTTGGATCTACTCAAATACGCGAAGTATCTCGAGCGCACGACAGATCAGTCGAAGATATGGAGTATGCAGCGATTTCGCAAACCTGAATAGAATCACGTCAAAATAGCCGAGCCCCCCGTTTGTTCCCTGTCAAAGCATGCCGCAGCGAATGGCTGCTGGAGTTTGCTCATTTTTGCAAATCTCGGCTGTCTGTTAACTGAGCTTGTTCTGACAGTAGTTATGTTGCCAGACAATGCAGTATCATGACTCTCAGCTATGGCTGGTGACCCCGAACTCGAATCCCGCGGCCGTTTGGTCCGCAGCCTCTCGGCCTTGCGCGAAATGCTTCCCGGTTCCTTCGTGGAGCGTCGCCGCAAGTGCGGCAAACCCAACTGTCGCTGCGCCGACGGCCGACCCGAACACCTGCACACCCAGTTTTTGTTATCCGTGTTATCCCAGGGCAAGCTGCACACTTTTCACATTCCCCTGGACCTGGCGCAGAAAACCCGCAGCCAAGTGGAACTTCACAAACGCTTCCAAGAAGTTGCCGCCGCCATCTGTCGTATCAATCTCCGTCGCCTGTTGCGTCTGAAACAGCAGGAGCAGGGGCGGAAGGAAGAGTAAGGCGCACCCGCTTGAGTCGATACCAATTCGAGAGCTATCTCGATCAGGTGTTTGACTTTCAGGCGCGGATCGCGGCGTTGCCTGAAGGTCGCTGCTATGCCAATCACTCCGCCAAAAAGATCCTGGAGGCGGTCTTCTTCGGAAGTGCCTGTCAGTTCGGTCCTCTGCATCGCATCGAAACCGAATGTCGACAGGGGGCGCTGCGTCACCGCATTGGCCGGGTAAGCGAGGACACCATTGGCTATACCCTGGAACGGCAAGATCCCGCGCCATTTTTACTCGGGGCTGTGCCATCGCTCGGCAGTTGAAGCGCAATCTCGTCTTGGCCTCCACTTGGTCCCGCGGCTTGGTGGTAGCTGCGGTAGATGGGATCGAGATCTGCAGTTCCTGGGTCCGCTGTTGCTCCCGCTGTCTGGAACGAAATTGAAATATAATGAAACATAAAGTAGGCGAAGAGCTGCAGGAACAGATCCAGTACTATCCCCGCATCTCGGTGGTCAGTATCGTGAGCGGTGCTTTCCCTATCCCTCTGGGCATCCGTTTCCAGGATAAAGGAGAAGACGAAGTGGCCTGCAGTCTGGTTCTTCTGGAAGACTTGATGGGACAGCTCGGCCGGCGTTCTCTCGATGTGCTGGTAGCCGATGCTCTCTACTTGAGGACTTCCTTTGTAGACAAGATCGAAGCCTTAGGGTTGGACTGGGTTATCACCCTCAAGGCCAATCAGCCCGAGCTGCTGGCCGAAGCCGAACGCGTGACCGCCGCTCGGCCTAGCTATTCGTCCGCTCTCAATCACGACCAAGGCTTACAACTCTGGTATTTACCACGACTGAATTGGATGGTGGCCGATCGCGATGTGACCGTGGTGAAAACTGTGCGCCAGCATTCCCGACAACGCCAGCACGTCGAGCATTCCACCTGTGGAGAAAAGCACATCCGCAAAATCCTGAAGGTCGAGCCCAGCATTAACTTTTATGCCAGTAATCTGGAACTGGGCTCCATTCCGCCATTCTTCCTGCATCAGCTGGGTCGTAGCCGGTGGGACATCGATGCCCGGCTCTTTCAGATGTTGGTTACGGAGGGCGCACTCAAGCAACCTTCCCTCCACCAAGGCTACGAAAAAGCTCCTGTGGTCCTCGCCATGATTCGGGTTTTAGCCTTCACTCTTGCCCAGGTGTTCTACCATCGCCAAGTGCGGAGTCACTTCCGCAAGGCGAGTTGTGGCTTCTGTGACCTGGCGCGGCGTATGGCAGAACGGTTCTCGCTTCTCGCTACCCCCGATTCCAGTTGCTTACGCTGCTTCGCAGCCGCTGCAGTTCAGTCTTCCGCGCTTGCGCTTACCAGTGCAGGCATAAGTATCGCCCGAACCCATAAAACCCAGCTCGCGTCAATTCCTTTTGCCATCCAAAATGCATTGCAAGACTTTCCTAACCGGGCACCACCCCCGAATCACCCGTTCTGAACGCGATTAGATCCGCAGGAACGACGCTTTGCGAAATCAGTGATTCCGAGTCCCGCACGGAAGTGCTTTACAAAATGTGCTGGAACAGGTGATCGGTGTTCTTCTATCCGAGGGGCTGGTCAGCCTAGAACGAGTGACGCAAGACGGAACGAGAATTCGAGCGCAGACTTCGAAACGCGGTTTTCTTTACCGCAAGTGCCTCGAAAAATGAGCTCGCCTAAAGACCACATGGCTGAAGTCGATGCGAGTCGGGAGGAACTACCTGATCGACAAGAGACACCTCGCTGCCGCATCCAACGCAAGCGCGAAGCCAAACTCCAGTTCGCGCTGCACGCGGTTAAATTCACGGAAACAGCCAAGAAACCCAAAGAAAACAAACCGGCCCATGTCTCTCTATCGGACCCCGATGCTGGCTTTATGCCTCGTAGAGATGGGGCGATTGCACCCAGCTACAACGCACAGTTTACAACTGATTCCGCCCGCGACTGGCGGAGGGAGCCGCTATCAGCAAGGATCCCAACGACGCTCAACAATTAGCATCGGCGATGGACTGCTTGCGACAACAGTACGGCTCCTTCCCCAGCGCAAGGACTCGCGGATGGGGATTTCACGAATCATGAGAGCGTCATCGCCATGCACAAGCGAGGCATTGAATTCTTCGGAAGCTTTAGCGAGTGCCGATTACGACAGCGTCGTAAACTGAAGAATTATGCGAACGAAAATTTTGTTGATGATCTCAACAATTCACGCGGTGCGCGTTCCAGCGATGCTGAGCGACATATAACCATTGGACGACCTAGCAAAGGCTTTAGCTAAGGCTTCGTCGCGGGAGAATGAATAATGAACAAAGGTCGGATGGAAGCGTTTAGCGATGGCGTTCTCGCTGTCATCATTACGATCATGGTACTGGAAGTGAAATCGCCGCGCGGACCGACGCTGGCGGCGTTAAGGCCCGTGCTTCCAGGCTTACTGAGTTACCTCCTAAGTTTCGTTTACATTGGTATTTACTGGAACAACCATCACCACCTGCTGCACGCAACTCAGCACGTCAACGGGGCGACTCTGTGGGCGAATCTGCACCTGCTGTTTTGGCTATCGCTTATTCCGTTCACCACCGCTTGGATGGACGAAAATCATTTCGCTTCGTGGCCGGTCGCTGTCTATGGCATCGTTCTGCTGTTGTCAGCTATCGCTTATTTCATCCTTACCATGAGCCTCATCAGCCTTCATGGGCGAGGCTCGTCTCTAGGAACATCTATCGGACGCGACAGAAAAGGCAAAATTTCAATCATGATCCACGCGGCGGCAATTCCGCTGGCATTCGTGCGCTCATGGATTGCAGGCGCGTGCTATATCATCGTCGCGATCATCTGGCTGATCCCCGACCCTCGTATTGAGAGAAAAGACGGCAGCATAGGCTTGACCGGTTCGTCAGCCCACCCGGAGGCGACAAAGGCGCACGGGCGCGGCTGAGTGGCAAGGGCTGGAAAATGTGGAAGGGACACTGGATTCAGTAGAGCCGGTCCATAGCTTCCAGTTCGTTGTCGTAGAATGCGCGCATGGTTCAGTCCTCGCCCAAGAGGACTTTGCTGCGAGGCGTAACGCGCGGCCGCGCTCAACGTTGTTCGCCAGCAGGTCGTGGGGCTTCTTCGCAACGGGGGGCTTCTCGTGGAATTTGTCGTAGTGCGCCTCGACTGTACCGTAAGCCTTCAGGCTGTGCAGCGGCTTGCGTTTCCACCAAGACGTGGTTTCCTTCCAGTACAGGACGTCTTGAAAATTCCGCTGCGCGCAAGGTGGAGAGAGCAAACAAGTGTTGGTGCGCGTGCTCGGTAAAGCCGCCAGAAGGAAGCCGCTGGCGTTTGCGGCGGATGCTGTGGGTCTATGGGAAATGAATGTCGGCGGAGGAGGGACACGGCCGAAAAGAAGTGGCGAGCGAGTCGACCGATAGGACGGTTGCGAGATGCTGCATGGGGAGCAGATGCAGCAGGAAGTGGCGCAGGAAACCGGAGAGGTGCAACTATACTCGCTGAAAGGTCGACTTTGAGCCCGGCGACGAACTTCCCGCGAAATACGCGCAGGAGCGCATGCTCGTTCTTTACGCTTTTAAAGTCTGCTTCCAGTAGCTTCAGAAAAGTGCGTCGGGATCGTTGAGGCAAACTATGATAACCTCGGTCCCGGGGTTTTGGGGTCTGAAAGAAACTTGACGCCGTTGGCCTTCAGGCTTTCGTACACTTGCCAGATGTCCGTTGTCAGACTCGTGCGGCACCCGTGTAATTCAGTGCACATTCGACAAAGGAAGATTGGAGAATCCGGGTATGAGAGGGCAATGATTTCGAACCCTCCGCTCTCCGAGGGCTGGAGTTTCTACGTTTTTTTCTTCTGTGCCGGGGGACCTAGAGGTGGGTGGGTAGTCCGCCAGAACGAGCCGGGTGAGAGGTCATTACTAGTCAGTCTTGGCGAAACTTCGCGGGATACAGTAGCAGTAATCTCGAGGGCGAACGAGTGGGTGACGGGATGGGAGGATACGAATGAAGACGTGGACGGTTCGAAGCTTGGTGTGCCTCGCTTGCTCGGCGGTAGCTCTGGCTATGGCCAGTGCGCAGACGGACGATGGACAACAGCAAGAAGGACAACAACAAGGAGGGCAACAACAAGTAGGAGATACGCCAGCTCCACCACGGGTGCAGCCAGCGCCGCAAGGGCCGCAACGACCTCAATACCAGGATCTGCGATACAACGAGGACTGGAGCCACATCAAAGAAGTTCCCGGACCAGCGGACTTCTGGGATCCGATCAAGTACATTGTGCTTAACGACCGCGGGTGGTATCTGACCTTGGGAGGCGAGATACGGGAACGATACGACAATTGGCACAACGCCGCTTTCGGCTTTGTGCCAGGGTGGCTGAACAAAAGTCTGCAACGATACATGTTCAGCGCAGATGCACATTTCGGCTCGCGCGTCCGAGTCTTTGTGCAGACTCAGAGCGCGCTGGAATTCGGGCAGAAAGGAGGGGGCTTCTACACCGATAAGGACACATTTGAGATCCACCAGGGGTTTATTGACTTCCGCTCCTCCGAAGATCCCAAGCACTACACTCTTTTGCGCGTGGGCGAGCAAGAGATCGCACTCGGCACCCACGTCTCAGCGCGGTTCGAAGCTGGAGATCATTTTGTTTCAACGAGCGATTACTTCAATGCTCGCCGCAACTTCGATGGCGTGACGTTAACCGTCGGCAGGGGCTCCTGGACTTGGTTCGCTCAGGCGACGAAACCTGTGGTCATCAAACCAGGAGCTTTCAGCGGCGCGCCCGAGCACGGCAGGACATCCTGGGGAGGCGGTTTTTTCGCCCCCAATCCCTTTACGAAACAAGGGCAGATCGGGGTCTTCTACGCGGGGCTCGACACCAAGGATCAACTTTGGCAGCGAGGCCTGGGTCGCGATCAGAGGCACACCATCGGCGCGCTGATAGGAGGTGCGCAAAAGGGCTGGGACTACACCTATGAAACGCTGGTGCAGCTAGGGACATTTACGCCGGTCCAAGGTCCAAGCGTAGGCATTCGCGCCTGGGCCGTAACCACCGACGACGGATTCACGTTTCAAAAATCCCGGCACTATCCTCGCATCGGATTGAGTTCCAGTTTCACCAGTGGCGACAGCGGACATGGTAACTTAGGCACTTTCCACCCGCTGTTTCCCGACACTACCTATTCCGGTAAGATGGGACTCATTGGGCCGAGCAACGGCTATGAAGTGACACCAACGTTCCGTTTGGGGCTGACCAGGCGTATCTATTGGCTAAACGAGTGGAGTTTCTTCTGGCGGCAGAATATTCACGACGCCGTATATACTCCCGCCCTACTCACTGTGCCCGTCGATAGCGGGATAACAGGCTTCATCGAGGAACCGGGCAATCTCAGCACAGCCCGCTTCATCGGGAGCCAGGCGGGCAGCGCGGCCATGATCACTATTGACAGGCACTTCACCTGGGTAGTCGCATACGCGCACTTCGTCAATTTAGGGCCGTTCTTGAAGGAAACCCCTCCCGCGGATCGGACAGCGCTGTTCATGACTTTCCTCAATTACACCTTTTGAGTGAGCGCCGCCGGATCGGTGAGCCCCGCCCGGATTTGAAGATCACGCCACCGAAGCTCGCCCAAGGACATATGCGCCACTTGACTCATTGCCTCGTAGAATGGCGGCGGGGCATGCGCCTTGAGCGTCCGGAAGTATTCGGTTAACTCGTTGACGTTCACCGACGGGAACATCCATCTCATCCACTCTGCAAACCGGGCGGGCGTCGTGGTCTTCTGGACTTCCGCGCGCATCCCCATAAGCTCCTGGTCACTGAAATACTTAAAGGTAGCCGGCAAAACCGTATCTTCTTCGTGCGCCAAATGACCTAGATAGAAGGCAATAAACTTATTGGCGCTCCGATTAAGCTCGGCGCCCGCCTCGATCCGTTCCTGGTCCGTCGTAGCAGACTTTACTCTAGCGATACTTTTGTGCACCTGATCGAGGTGAGCAGCGATTTGGTGGTGCTCCTCTTCCAGCTTGTCTATGATTTCGGGCTCAAATTTGCGCGATGCCGCAAACACAGTTCTGTCTTCATACCCGGCGTGCTCGTGAAGCAACTCGAGGAAATGCTCCAACGCCGCGAGACATGCGCTTCGGGCTCGTTCATCCGTGAAATCCGCGGTTTGAAGCATCATACTCAGATCGTAAATGAGCGCCCGGATCGCCTTGTGAACGGTTGTAAAAATATCTACGCGCCCCATAAGGGAACCTCCTGTATGTCGAGAAACACTTTTGGGCGCGGTTGAAGCCCGCCCTTCCTCGGCTTTTTCAGCAGCCCGCTAGTAAACGAAAGTCGGTTCGATCGCGTAGACTCGCCAGTCGCTAATCTTGCCACTGCTGAATCGACATATGTCGAGACAAGGATATGTGACCTCCCGCTTATCCCGCAGGCGCAGACCTGCCATGTTGGCCTCAAGAATGACCACGTCGCCGGTCTCCCAAGCCGACTTGGTTTGCAGATCGTTGATGGCGAGCCCCGTGGAAAGCAACTTAATCATGTAAAGCACGACGGCTTGTGGTCCCCTCATCTCCGCGGTGTTGCCGACCCTGTAGTACACGTCTTCGGCAAGATAACTCTTGAACATGTCCCAGTTACCTGAAAAGGCCGCGGACTCCATCTCCCGGACTGCTTGTAATTTGGTCGGCATATGAGATTACAGCGCCCGGCTGACAAGCACTCCCCGAACCTCGGCGGCCGCACTGTTTGCCGGCTCGCGATGGAATGCAATACTGTTGCGGAGGCGCTCGCGACAAGAATCGGGGCGCCCTAGTTGAATCATGGTCTCAAGGGCGGACCTTTAGGGGTAAGACCGTACCTCGCGCCTATAGGTGCAAACTGGGCGGCTACGTTTTCCCCCGTGAGGGACGATGCTTCGACGAACATCCGATCCAGGCCTCCGGGAGCGAGCGTTATCAGCAGCCGAGCAGTACTCTGGGTGAAGTTTTGAAACGCGTGCACACTCAAACGTGGGGCGAACAGCGTCGTACCGGCCTTCGCGAGCGTGCGGTTTCCATCGATTTGAAACGTTACCTCCCCCTCGATAACGTAGAACAACTCGTCCTCACGCTGGTGCTGATGGAGTGGCGGGCCCGTCATCGGTGGCACAGTATGGAACATGCACGACAATCCATCGTTCGTGTCCGCGCCTGCCACCTTGATGAAGACTTCCTGCCCCCCAATCGTGAGGGGATTTGCGGTGCGCCCTTCCCGCGGTGCAACCACCAGAGCGGGAACCGGCTTGAAGCCTGTTGTAGACATTGGGTAAGTCCTTTCAGTATTATGCCGGAGGGCCGGTCAGGACACTCTTATCCCCGACGTGAGTCGGCTCGATTGCGTAGACGCGCCAGTCCTGTATCTTCCCGTCCTTATACCGATAGATATCCACAGTAGGAAACACGACGTGTTTGTTGTCGGCCTTCCGCACAGCTTTCACACTCAACTCCGTGACTACCGTATTTTCATCCTCGTAAGCCAGCAAGAACTCCAGATTGTAAATCGCCAGTTCCTTGGCAAGAAACGGAATCATATAGTCCACGATGGCTTGCGGTGAATGCAGCTCGGTTTTGTTGCCGACGAAATAGTAGACGTCGTTGGCCAGGAACGACTTGAATTTTTCCCAATTCCCAGAAAACGCCGCAGCCTCCATATCCTTAATGGACTGCAACTTGCTTGACATTGTTCTGTGTCCCCTTTCCGGCAGTTCCCTCAGACTCGAACTGCCAAAGATTCCGGCGCCAACAACGTTCCCACAAGTGGGTAAATGCGCCATTCCCTGATCTTGTCGCCCTCAAACCGGTACGTTTCAACGCAAGGGTATTCAACCGAACTACCATCGGAAGGGCGAGTAGCCCGGACCGTCATCTCCACGACGAGAGTCTTCGGGTCCGTTTCCCAGACACGGGTAAAGGTGGCCCCAGTCGGTCTCAGTTCGTGCGTAAACAGATTCCGAAGAGTATCCATAACAGCTTGCGCCCCGGTCACCACATTTCGGTTGCCGACTCTAATCATCGCGTTTTCGGTGAGATGAGACTTCGCTGCGTCTGAGTTTCCAGAAGCAATGGCGCCCTGAAAATCCTTGAGGATGTCGGTCATCGGTCGGATGGGCCACTTAGGGCCAGCTATGTGCCACTTGGGAATGAAACCGGCGGCCACACGGGCAACACCTTCTTTATGCTGGGCAAAGTACTTTCTCAGCGCACCGCTTCCCGTCACCTGTTTCCCCTCGCTGAGCGTCATCACAGAAGCCTTCTCACCCACGGCCATCGTGCGGACAAAGATGGGATTGGCATCCATGAAAATGCGCAGTTCCAGAATCTTGTCGCCTTCAAAGCGGAAGATGTCGGCGCAAGGCAACTGGATGCTGGTTCCGTCTTTGCGCCAGTAGATCACATCCATTTCCACGAAGACGCACTCCCCCACTTCCCAGACATTGCGCAAGTCGTGGTAAAGCGCGTCAACCGCTCCAAAGAAGGCGTCAACCGAAGCCTTTATTGCGGCTTTGGTCAGACAAGGTTCACCGTTGCCAAATTGATACATCGGATTGTCGGTGAAGAATCCGATGAAGCCTTCGGAGTCGAACGCTTCGCCCCTTCCGAACAAACGCACGCAGGTGTCTGCCATTGATCCTGTAACTCTGTCAGTCATAAGATTCACACCCTCTTCAAGTCGGTTAAGATCATATTTAAATCTGCGGCTTTAGAGCGCTATGCCTCGAATCAATCTCCCCGGGTGTAATCCCTCCTTGCAAAGGGCCACTCACAAGCTCGAGTCGCGAGCTCTTTTCCTTAAGCTGAAAACGCACCCTCAAACGGGTTAGATTTTGAGGGTCAAATTTATGACAGCTTTCGGTGGTCCCTGTCAAGCCCTAAATTGAAGCGAAGCACCGAACCAACGGAACCGGGTCAGCCACGAATGCCAAGCCCCACTGAATTCCGCTACAAATGTGTATTGGTCGATATGCACCTCGAAACGAGAATTTTGTTCTCGTTGTATTCGTTAAGCAGCGGTTTTGAGGCCGACTGCGGATAAGAGAGCGTCGAGATCGTCGGTGAGCCGTTGATAGAGGCGGTCCAG
>Ga0182024_10004536_pt1 | contig 31867 bp, 31 predicted proteins | sample P32metaG_FD_120480 | JGI IMG/M metagenome (GOLD analysis project Ga0182024, IMG submission 120480) | Permafrost microbial communities from Stordalen Mire, Sweden - P3-2 metaG (Illumina Assembly) | ecosystem: Environmental > Terrestrial > Soil > Wetlands > Permafrost | place: Sweden: Stordalen...
GACCAGGTGATTGCCGTCGAGCACCGGCAGTGCCCCCACGTTTTTGTCCGCCATCAATTGGATGGCTTGCAGCACTGTGGACTCGGGGGAGACCGACCAGACATCTGGCCGCTTGTTGTTAAGGATTTCACTGACTGTTCCGGGGATGTTCATCCGTTCATAATACAGCCGGTGGGCGATCTCTTCAAGACTCGGTTATTCCCCCTGCGCCGCCAACGCCACCACGCCTTCCCTCCTTCCTTCCACCCTCTCCCCGTCCCGTGACACCCCGCCTTTCCACCAATTCCTTCCCACAGCCCTGATTCCGCGATCAAATCCTTGACATCGCCGCTCGTCGCAGGTGCTTATAGCGCCCGTGGAAAGGAAACCTCTGGAGTCCGAGGCGTGGCGCGGTGAGCCTGCGACGCAAGCGCAGATCGATTATCTTCTCTCCATAGGCATCACCCCCGGCAAGGGCATCACCAAAGGTCGGGCGCACGAGATCATCGAAGGCCCCGCGACAAGAGATCAGCTGCGGCGCCTCAAATACTACGGGATTCCCACCCCAAAAAACCTCGGCAGGCGGGAAGCGACGGAATTGATCGGCGCCTACCTTGCCCATCATCCGGAAGGCGAGCGTCATTACGACCGGTACGAGACCTATAACCACTCCATGGGGTGCCTGCTCCGCCTCCTGGTCCTTTGCGCCATCGTCCTCGGCGCATCGATGGCCTACAACCGCTGGCTCAAGCAGCAGGACACGCCGGTCTCCCAGGCCCCCGTTTCCACCCCTATCCCGGCGCCCGCGCTCCCGGCCATCTCCCCTCCCCCCAAGCCCGCTGCACCCACCGCGCAGGATCGGGCCATCGCCCTCTACCCCACGCTCGCTCGCGCGGGCTCCCCTTTGAATTTGAAATTCCTCGAGCTCGTCCAGCAGCATCAGCATACCGACCCCGATATCTTCAAAGATCCCGAATGGCCTACCGAAATCGCGCGGGAAGCCGATCAGGATTTGAACGCCGTGAGCAGTCCCGGCTCCACTCCCCCGCAGTAACCCGGCTCCGCCCACCCAGGCACGATTCAAAGCGGAACTTCCTCGCCCCGTGCATGTACGGCGGCAGGCAGCCCCGAATACTAGGGTATGATCACCATTCTCATCATCATCCTGGTCCTGATGCTCATCGGCGCGATGCCCACCTGGCCCCATAGCCGCGGCTGGGGGTACGGCCCGAGCGGAGGCCTCGGCACGATTCTCATCGTCCTGCTGATCCTCTACTTGCTCCACGTCATTTAGATCTTCCGCCTCGTCCGCGTTTGGGTCGCCCCGCGTACGTGATTTTTCACCCCTGGGTGGACTCGCGCGCCAGTTTGATTTGGCAACGATATCGAGCCACGTTTATAACAGACAGCGATGGACGCGGTTCAAACGAAGCAATTCGAGCCCCTCACGGATTACGAATCCGTCCTCGCGATCCTCTCCCGCATCTCCCTCTTCGGCGGCACCAGCGACCTCCAGCTCCAATCGATCCTCAAGCGCCTCCGGGCCGGGACCGTGCGCCAGGGCGAGTACGTCTTTAGGAAAGGCGAGGATCCCTTCTACATCTACATCCTCAAGCGCGGCAGGCTCGACCTCCTGCTGACCGATGACGACATGGTCCTCGAGGTGGTCGAACTCGGCGTCGGCGAGTGTTTTGGCGAAGCCTCGATCATGAGCATGCACAAGCACACCGCCTCCGCCGTCGCCAAGGAGGAGAGCGAGATCCTCGTCCTCTCCCGCCGCGCATTGATCGAGCTGCGCCACGAGGATATCGAGCTCTTTGCCCTTCTGATCATGAACATCGCCCGCGAGCTCGCGCGGCGCCTTCAGGCCACCGACGCCATGCTCCTCCACTACCTGCGAAAAGGCGCCGGCGAAGACGACCCGGGCCCGCCTTAAACCTTCCTTTCGATTCCCCACTAACTGCTCAGGCGCCGGTTCTCCGCCGCCCACTGTTTCATGTGCCCGTCCGCCTTGCTGTACGCCGCGCGCAGCGCCGCCAGCTCCTCCTTCTTCGTCGGAGGCTTCAAGGCCGGCTGCATTTCCTGAAACAGGAAACGTAAAAATTCCTTGCCGCAGGCGTCGCACAGCGAGCTCTTTGGCTCACCCAGCATGCGCGCGATGTGGCCGAAGATGTCCGCCGCATGATCGGCTCCGCAATAGTGACATTTCCCATCCGCAACCCACGGCTCCGCGCCGGATCCCGCGAGAAACCCCGATGCTTCCCCGCATGCGGGGCAGAAATTAGTCCGCTCCATCACCCCATTCGTGATCCGGGTCAGGAAAATATTCGCTTCCCGCTCGTGGCATTTGTCGCACAGCATAGTTTTCAAAGGCCTGCTCCAAAACCCTGCCCGCGCATCAGTCCGCGTCCCCATGCCCGGGAACCACGCTCCGCTACTTCGTGCCGCCCGCGGCGTTGCCCAGCGCCGCGTCTTCCGCGGGGAGGAACTGCTTGAACCGGTTTTTGTCGATCGACTTCATGTACGCCTCCACCGGCGAGACGAAGCCCTTCGCCAGCGCATCCCAGATCGCGTCGTCCATGAACTGCATTCCCTCCCCCTTGCCACCCACAATGACGTCCTGGAGCTTTTGCGTCGCCCCCTCTCGCACGATTGCGGACACCGCGCTATTGACGATGAGGATCTCATTCACCGCCAGCCGCCCTCCCACGTCGGAGCGCTTCAGCAGCAGTTGCGCCACCACCCCGCGCAGCGACGCCGCGAGCATCGTGCGGACCTGCGATTGCTGATCGGACGGGAACACGTCGATCATGCGGTCCACGGTCTTGCGCGAGTTGTTCGTATGCAGCGTGCCGAACACCAGCAGTCCCGTCTCCGCCGCCGTCAGCGCAAGCTGGATCGTCTCCAGGTCGCGCATCTCGCCCACGAGCACGATGTCCGCATCCTCGCGCAATGCCGCCTTCAGCCCCACGGGGAATGACGGCGTATGCTCCGGCACCTCCCGCTGCGTGATGATGCTCTGCTTGTTCGAGTGCACGAATTCAATCGGCTCCTCGACCGTCAGGATGTGACGGTGGAAGTTCGTGTTGATGTAATCGATCAGCGCCGCCAGCGTCGTCGATTTCCCCGACCCCGTCGGCCCCGTCACCAGCACCAGCCCGGACCGCAAATGCCCAAACTCCTTGACCACCGGCGGAATCCCCAGTTGCTCCAGCGTCGCGATCTTCGTCGGGATGAGCCGGAACACAGCGCCGTACCCCCGCGTCTGCTTCAGGAAATTGCACCGGAAGCGCGAGTCCTCGTTCATCTCGTACGCCATGTCGATGTCGCCCGTCGCCTCGAATCGCTCCCACCGCTCCGGCCCGGAGATTTCGCTGAGCATGTAGCTCATCTCCTCCTGGCTCAGCGGCACGTCCCGGATCGACACGATATCCCCATGCCGCCGGATCTTTGGCGGCTCCCCCTCGCCCAAGTGGAGATCGGACGCGCCGGCGGCGATGAGGACTTCGAAGAATTGATCGATGTAAGCCATGGGGTGAACTTCGTTTGAGATCGCTTACTCTCCCAGGCTCTTGCGCATGACCACCTTTTGATCGGATCGCGCATACGCTTCGTCCCGGGTGATGAGCCCGGCCCGGTAAAGGTCGAGCAGGGAATCGTCCATCAGCTTCATCCCCAGCTTCTTGCCCGTCTGGATGATGCCCGGGAGCATGAAGGTCTTGCTCTCCCGGATGGTATTGGCCACCGCCGGCGTGTTCATCAGGATTTCCAGCGCCAGTAGCCGCCCCTGCTTGTCCGCCCGCGGCACCAGTTGCTGGGAGATGATCCCGCGCAACGACTCGCTCACCATGATCCGGATTTGCGACCGTTGATCCACGGGGAAAACGTCCAGCACACGGTCCAGCGTCCGGGCCGCGTTCGCCGTGTGCAGCGTCCCCAGCACCAGGTGGCCCGTCTCGGACGCCGTGATCGCAAGCTGGATCGTCTCCAGGTCGCGCATCTCGCCCACCATGATGACATCCGGGTCCTCGCGCAGCGCCCCGCGCAACGCCGCCCCGAAGGAGTCCGTATGCGTATGCACCTCCCGTTGCGTGACGTGGCACCCCTTCGACTGGAAGATGTACTCGATCGGGTCCTCCAGCGTGATGATGTGGTCGTGCCGCGCCATGTTGATCTCATTCACCAGCGCCGCCAGCGTCGTCGATTTTCCCGAGCCCACCGACCCCGTCACCAGCACCAGCCCGTTGTGATACTGCGTCAGCAGCTTCAATTGCGTCGGCAGCCCCAGCTCGTCCATCGAGCGAATCTTGGTGCTGATGATCCGGAATACCAGGTCCAGCCCCAGCCGATGCCGCACGATGCTCGTACGGTACCGCCCCGACGCATTCGCATACGCGAAATCCACATCCCCCCGTTCCGCCAGTTGCAATTGCTGCGCCTCGGTCAGGAAGCCCTTCGCCAGCCGCTCGGTGTCCTCCGCCGTCAGCTTCGGCGCCTGCATCCAGATCGGCTCCAGCGTGCCAAACCGCCGCCAGATCGGTGGCGAATTGACCCCAAGGTGGATATCGGACGCATCCGACTCCTTGCCGATAAGGAGATACTGGTCGACGTGGTCCAGGGTATGGATTTCATCCGTCGACTGCTGAGAGGGGAGCTCTGCCGTTGCCATGATGGGTGTGAAAAACGAAGCGGACTACACCCGCCGCCGTTTTTCAACTGAAAACGTCCAAATCCGCGCAATTGAGGGGGCGCACCCTTACTCGCCGCCGCGGGCCCGCGACTTGACGAACTCGGTCACCTGCTTCGTCAGCACCGAGGTCAGCATCGGGCGGAACATCTTGAACAGGAATTGCACGACGATCAGCAGCAGCCCCGCCTTCCCCGCCTCCTCGACCGCCCCCTTCGCCTTCCGCTCCACGTAGATCTTCTTCTTCCGCGCAGGCAGCTTCGAGAGCAATAGCCCAAAGAACGTCGCCCCCCCGATGTACGCCGCCTTGTTCTCGTGGAACGATTGCTTGAAATGCGCCGCCACATCCAGGTCATCGCGCAACGCTTCCATACTCCGCCCCAGCGCCGCACGCGCCCGCGCAAGGTCCGCCGCGAGCACTACTTTGACGTCTGGCTCAGCCATGTTTGGTCTTTCTTGAGTTCCGCCAGCGTCGCCGCGAAGACGGAGGTCCTCAGCCGCATCACCGCGATGAAAATGGACCCCGCCGCCACCGCGAAGTGCAGCAGCGCCAGCGCGAGCACCACCCAGCCCGGCGAGATCCCGAGCAGTTGGGCGATGATCAGCGTCAGCGCAATGCAGAGAAACAGGTAGCCGAACACGAGCAACGACATCGCCCCCGCGAACAGCGCGATAATGATCCCAAAATGGATCCCCGCCTCCTTCGCCTCGATCCCCGCCAGCGCCAGCCGCGCCTGCACGTAAGCCGCCAGGGCCGCGCAGAGCTCCCCCAGGTGCTCCAGCAATCCGCCGGGCCCTGTCCCTGCCGGTCTTGTTTGCCCGCTTGCTGGCTGTTCGGCCATCATCCGGACGCGCTACTTGCGGAACATCAGACCCAGGATGAAACCGATCCCCACCGCCGTCAGCACGGCACGGGTCGGGTTCTCGCGGATCCACGTCTCGCTCTCGCCGCGCAGCGATTGCGCCCGCGTCCGCGCTTCGGTATAGGCATGCTCGGCCTGCCCGCGCAGCTCCTTCACCTTCCCCTCGGCCGTCGCGCGAAGCTCCGCCGCCTTCGCCTCGGCCGCTGCCCGCAGGTCGTGCACCGCCTGCGTCGCGTGGTGCTTGCCGTCGTTCAATTTATCGGAAGCCTCTGATGCTGAGGCAGTTTCGGGAATAGTTTCGTCTGACATGGTCGGTGGTTTCTCCTGATGGTTGGTGGCGTCGTCGCCAATGCTCTTAACGGATGAAAGTGGCTCTTTGCGCTTGCGCGGCTGCTTCGATTTCATGTTTCGCGAAAAATGATGCGGGCCTTCGTGAGATCATACGGCGACAACTCAACCTCCACTTTGTCACCAGGAACGATCCGAATAAAGTGCTTTCGCATCTTCCCCGAAATATGCGCCAGCACATTGCGCCCATTCGGCAGATCCACCCGGAACATCGTCCCGGGCAGCACCGCCGTCACGATCCCCTCGATTTTGATGGCGTCTTCCTTGGCCACAACCCGTATTGTCTCCCCGTCGCAACCGGCACGCAAGGAGGAAGGTATGCCGCCACCCAGCCATTTCGCTTTACTTTTAAACGGCCAATTTCGAATCCTCCCCTCGAATCCGCATTCATGCTCGCCGCCACGTTTTTCGCGTTTTTCGCGCTTTCCGCCTATCAAGCCCGGGAAGGAGCGTGCTGAGCGATGAACCGCGCTTTCGTCCTCGGCGCCGGCCTGGGCACCCGCCTCAAATCGCTCACCGAGCGCTGCCCAAAGCCGCTCATCCCCATCTTCGGCAAGCCCCTCATCACCTTCGCCTTCGATCAATTGATCGCCGCCGGCACCCGCGAGATCGTGGTCAACACCCACCATTGCCATGAGGCCTACGAGGCCGCCTTCCCCCACGGCGCCTACCAGGGCGCAAAGCTCATCTTCGAGCACGAGCCCGTCCTCCTCGAGACCGCCGGCGGCATCAAGAACGTCGAGCGACACTTCGCCGGCGCTCCCTTCGTCGTCTACAACGGCGATGTCCTCACAAATGTCCCCCTCGGCAAGCTCCTCGCCCATCACCACGCCAGCGGCAATGAAGTCACCCTCGCCCTCCGCTCCCACGGCGAGCCCCTCCACGTCGCGCTCGACCGCGGCCGCGTGGTCGATATCGCCGGCCGCCTCGGCGTGACCGGCTGCGAAAGCCACCTCTTCACCGGCCTCTATGTCGTCGAGCCCGCCTTCCTCCGCCGCATCCCGGAGCGCACCAAGATCTCCGTCATCCCCCTCTTCATGGAGATGATCAAGGAAGGCCGCGGCCTGGGCGGCGTCGTGCTGGACGAGGGCGATTGGTGGGACCTCGGCACCCGAGATAAATACCTCGAGGTCCACGCCGCCCTGGCCCAGGGCGATTTCTTCGGTGATGGCCGCCAATGGCGCTCCCCCATCCACGAGTCCGCCCGCATCGCCCCGGACGCCCGCCTGGCCGGTTTCGTAACCGCCGGCCCCGGCGCCGTCATCGAGCCGGGGGCGCAAGTCACGGATTGTATTCTGTGGGAGGGTGCGCGAGTCTTGGCCGGTAGCGTGCTCGACCGGTGCATCGTGACAGCCGGCCGCTCGGCGGCGGGGCGGCACACCGGGATCGATTTCTAGAAATACCCCACCCATGTTGCCAGACAATCTGATCGAGCAGACCGTCTCCCGCTTCCCGCGCTACGCAAAGGGCAAGATCCGCATCGAGCCCGTCGAGAAAGGCGGCTCCGACCGCAAGTATTACCGCATCCGCGTGACCGATGCGCACTCCCTCATCCTCGTCCGCTATGGCGATAGCCGGGAGGAAAACCGCCATTACTGCGCCATCGCAGCGTTCCTCGCAGGCATCGGCATCCACGTCCCCGAGATTTACCACCACGATGAGCAGGAGCGCCTCATCTGGATGGAAGACCTCGGCGAGACCGACCTCTGGGCCTGGCGCGACGCCGGATGGGATACCCTGCGCGACTATTACGCCCTCACCCTCGATGAGATGGCCACCCTCCACCTCCGCGGCTGCCCCGCCCTCGAGGAAGAGCACCTCATCCTCCAGGCCGGCTTCAACGAGGATCTCTACCTCTGGGAGCAGAATTATTTCTTCGAGAATTGCGTCGGCCGCGTCTTCGGTCGCGAGGCCGGCCCCGGCTCGGATGCGGATAAACTCCACGAGATCGCCCGCCTCCTCGGCACCGGCAAGCAGGTCCTCGTCCATCGCGATTTCCAATCGCAAAACGTTCTCATCGACCGCGGCGAAGCCTGGCTCATCGACTTCCAAGGCCTCCGCCCCGGCCTCCCGCAGTACGACCTCGCCTCCCTCGTCTTCGATCCCTACATGGCCCTCCCCCCCGCCGCCCGCGAGGAGCTCATTAACGCCTACATTTGCAAGGTTCTTGATGCCGGCGGCGAGATCGGCCCCGGCTTCCGCCGCACCCTCGATCTCTGCGCCATGCAGCGCCTCATGCAGGCCCTCGGCGCCTACGGTTTCCTCGGCCTCGTCCGCGAGCGCACCGCCTTCCTCGATCACATCCCCGCCGCATTAAAGGCGCTGCGCGAAGTCCTCGAGCGCATCCCCGAGCTCGCCGCAACCCGCACCCTCGTCGAACAACTCGCATGAAAAAAAGCGGCACACGCACAGCAGGCGTCCCCCGCCGCGGAGCGGCCTCCAAAACCCCCGCGGTCCCTGCGCCCATCCTCCCTCAAGCCCCCACTCCCGCTCCCCAGCCCTCCCCGCCCCCAGCCGATACCCTGGTCCCGCAATTCGTCACCGTCACCATCGAGAACGTAACCCCGCTCATCGACGGCGGCCGCTACCCCATCAAACGCGCCACCCAGCAGGATCTCACCGTCGAAGCCGATATCTACATGGCCGGCCACGACGTCGTCGCCGCCGTCCTAAAGTGGCGCGTCCACGGCAAGCCCCGCTGGAGCGAGACCGCCATGAAGCCCATCCCCAACGGCCAGGATCGCTGGCGCGGCGTCCTCTCGGTCTTCGAAAACGCCGAGTACGAGTACACCATCGAGGCCTGGATCGACAGCTTCCGCTCCTGGCAGCATGAGTTCCGCAAGAAATTCGATGGCGGCGTCCAGGACCTCGCCAGCGAGACCATCGAGGGCGCTCACCTCGTCCAGGCCGCCGCCGCCCGCGCCGAGCTCTCCGGCTCCGGCGCGTGGGATGCCGGCCGCCTCCGCGAGATCGCGAGAAAAATCGAGGCCGCCGAGCCGAAGGAAGTCAGCGAGATCGCCCGCTGGGCCGAGCTCGAGGGCCTCATGGCCGCATGGCCCGACCGCTCCCTAACCACGGAGTACCAGCTCACCGCCGCCGGCACCCGCGCCGGTTATCCTCGCGTCATGGTCGACCGCGAGCGCGCCCTCTACGCCACCTGGTACGAGTTCTTCCCACGCTCCGCCGAGGGCCGCGCCGGCCACGGCTCTGCCTTCCGCGATTGCCTCAACCGCATCGACGACGCGAAGGCGATGGGCTTCGATGTCATCTACTTCCCGCCCATCCATCCCATCGGCCAGACCAAGCGCAAGGGCCCCAATAACTCCGTCACCTCGGAGCCCGGCGACCCCGGCGTCCCCTACGCCATCGGCAACCGTTTCGCCGGCTGCCCGAATGGCGGCGGCCACAAGGACATCGAGCCCGCCCTCGGCACGTTCGAGGACTTTGACTGGCTCATCGATGAGCTGGAAAAACGCGGCATGGAACTCGCCCTCGATTTCGCCATCAATTGCTCCCCCGATCACCCCTGCGTCCACGACAAGCCAGAGTGGTTCTTCAAGCGCCCCGATGGCACGATCAAGTACGCCGAGAACCCCCCCAAGAAATACGAGGACGTCTATCCCCTCAATTTCTTCTGCGAAGATTGGCGCGCCCTCTGGGATGAGATGACGAGCATCATCCTCTTCTGGGCCGCGCGCCGCGTCCGCATCTTCCGCGTCGATAACCCCCACACAAAGCCCGTCGCCTTCTGGGAGTATCTTATCGCGAAAGTCCGCGCGCGCTTCCCCGACGTCATCTTCCTCTCCGAGGCATTTACCCGCCCCAAGATGATGAAGGTCCTCGCAAAAGTCGGCTTCCAGCAGAGTTACACCTACTTCACCTGGCGCAACTTCAAGCACGAGCTCACCGAGTACTTCACGGAGCTCACCCAAACGGAGATGAAGGAGTACTTCTGCGCCAATCTATTTCCCAACACCCCCGACATCCTCCCATACTTTCTCCAGCAGGGCGGCCGCCCCGCCTTCATGATCCGCGCCGTCCTCGCCGCGACCCTCTCCAGCGTCTACGGTATCTACTCCGGCTTTGAGCTTTGCGAAAACGCCGCCCTCCCAAACAAGGAAGAGTATCTCGACTCCGAGAAGTACCAATACAAGCAGCGCGACTGGAACGCCCCCGGCAACATCAAGGACCTGATTACCCGCCTCAACCGCATCCGTCGCGAGAACCGCGCATTGCACGAGTACGACAACCTCCGCTTCTACCTTTCGGAGAACGACAATATCCTCTTTTACGGCAAGGCCACTGAATCGCGCGATAACATCGTCCTGGTCGCCGTAAACCTGGACCCCTACCAATCGCACGACGCATATATCCATGTCCCGGTCGAGGAGTTCGGCTGGATGGACAACGATACTTATCAGGTCCACGACCTCCTGACCGATGAGCGCTACCTCTGGCGCGGCAGCCGCAATTATGTCCTCCTCAATCCGCAGACCCGCCCCGCGCACGTTTTCCGCGTCCGCCGCTGGCTCAGCCGGGAGCAGGATTTCGATTACTACCTGTGACAAAAACGGACGACGACACCGTTGCCGCCGGCCAGCCGGTGCCACGCCATTCGGCGGGCCCCATCGTCCCGGTAAGTGCCATCGAGTACGCCCCTGCCGATTACTTTCGCCCCATCGACTTATTGGACCTGTTCCCAAGGCCCGCCCCGCTCGATGTCGACCTCGGTTGCGGCGATGGCTCCTTCCTCGTCGCGATGGCAAAAAAACATCCCGAGCACAACTATCTCGGCACCGAGCGCCTCTTCGGCCGCGTCCGCAACACCAGCCGCAAGACCGAGCGCGCAGGCCTCACCAATATCCGCCTCCTCCGCATCGAGAGCGCTTATGTCGTCCAGCATCTCCTCCCTCCGGCCTCCGTCACCCGCTTCTACGTCCTCTTCCCCGATCCATGGCCAAAACGCCGCCATTGGCCCCGCCGCCTCATCCAGCCAGCCTTTCTCGACACCGCCTCTGCCACGCTGATGCCAGGAGGCGAGTTATGCATCAAGACCGATGACGCCGATTACTTCCGCGCCATCGAGAAAGCAGCCGCCGCCTCCAAAGATTTCGCGCGCGAATCATGGACCGAAGATCTCCCAACCACCGACTTCGAGCGGCATTACGTCGCGCAAGGCCGCGTCATTCAATCGCTCCGCCTTACCAGGCGCTGACCATTCACGAATCCGGCCATCGACGCGCCGCTTCGACTTGCATCAATCGTAACCGCCCCCGCATCCGATTGAAGGAACGGCGTCACCCTACGCCCGTAAAGCCCGCCCGCCCACCGCCGCTCCTCTCCCGCCTCCGCCCCAAACCCAGGCGCGCCCCGAATCACCGCATAGGGATGCACCGCGCCGATGAACTCATCGGTCCCCGCCAAATCGGCCGACTGCCCCCCGAGCACGACAATGGAAGCCCGGATATCCTGCGCATGTTCCATCAGCCAATGCTCCCCCGTAAACCCGCTGTCAGACATCAGAAGCACCCGCGTCCCGCCATGGTCGATGCGCAGCACCAATGACTTATCCGCCGCCGCGCTCGCCACAAAACCCGCCGGTGGAAACAGCACCGTGCAATTCACCCCCGGGCCAATCTGCAATTGATCCCCCGTCTCGACGCTCGTCTTCGGCACCGCCGCCTTCTCGAGCGCCGCATGAAAAGCCCGCCTCGTCGACGACCGGTCCGTCACACTCGATTCATAAATACTGCGCGGCGCGAAGTCATCGATGACATCCTGGTAAGCTCCGATGCTCCCCGCCGCGCCATGGGTAAGCACGAGCCCGTCCAGCCGGTTGATCCCGCAGGATTCCAGAAACGGCCGGATCGTCCGCAAATAACTCGCCGGGTTCCCGCAATCGATAAGCCATGTCGATCCCCCGCTTTGGATGACGGTCGCCTCTCCCGGCTTCAGATCCAGCACCGTAATCCGGCACTCCGGCAGATTCTGCGCAGTCGATACAAAGAAATGCCCCCCAGGCAGCAACGCGAAGAAATGCACCACCCCGAGCATCCCCGTCGCAAGCAGCCAATTCATATTATTGAACAGAACTCCCCGCGGTGTCGCAATGGATGCCAGCAGCGAGAAGATACTCTCCCCCAGGATGCAAAAAGCAATCGGGACTAATATTAGATTCGCCGCGAATCCCGATGGAGTAACCAAGTTGAAATAACCCGCGCTAAATGGAAACGATCCCACCGATGCCGCCAGCGAAACCCCGGCCAGACCGGAAACCTGCCGCCATCCCGCCTCACGAACTCGCTGCCACGGAGTCCAGAGCCGCCGCGGAAGAAACGGATCAGGAACACCCAGCGAAAAAATCGGCCTCTGGATAAGTTCCGCCAGCAGAATAATTGCGCCACCACCCCGAACGAAAACTGGAACCCGGTCTTGAATAACTCATTCGTATCCCAAAGCAGAAGGATCAGTGCCGCCGCGGCAAGAGTATTGAACGAAAACGGCCTCCGCTCCACAAACGTCGCGCCAAACATGACCGCCGCCATGATCGCCGCGCGGACGCTGCCCGGGTTAAGCCCGGTAAGCAACGCATAAGCAAAAAGAATGGGCACAATCACGAGAGCAAAAGACCGCCGCCGGATCCCGAGCGGCTTGAGAAGCAAACCGACAATCGAAGCGAGCAAAGCCACGTGCAGCCCATTGACGACGAAGAGATGCAACGCGCCCACATGCTGAAAAAGCTCCCGATCCGTCCCCGAAGTCTCCTCCTTGATCCCGAGGGTAATCGTCTCGACAAGCCCCGCGATCTCCGGGTCGTCCGCGATGCCAAGCGTAAGCCGCCGCCGCAATGCCTCCCTGCTCCTTCGCGCCCACCCAATCAGCGGGTTCCCTTTCCCATGCGCGAGGATGTGGCCATCCTCCGGATAATCGCACGATAACTCCGCGAAGATCCCGCGCCGCGCGAGATAAGTGGAGAGATTGAACTCGCCCGGGTTTCGCGGCATCGGCACAGGCGCAACCGCCCCCGTGACCGTCACCTCATCGCCCCACTCTGGAGCCGCCCCGGCCCAGTAAACCTGCACCGGGAACGCCGTCTCAACCGCTCCACCCTCACTCCTGATCCCGCTCACCCGCATCTCAAATCGCCAATGCGGGACCCGGTACGCATAACCCGCCGCCACCGGATCGGACGTAACAACCCCGGTCGCCTGGACTGCCGAGCCGCCCTGACTAAGTAAATCAATCGGAAGCCGCCCCGCACTCTCGCGCCAATCAAGCTCGTGCCGTACAAGAAAAACGGTAAAGATAAGCAGCCCGCACGAAAGAAACCGCCTTCCCAGGAAAGTCGCTGCCCCAAAGCAAACCGCCGCCAACACCGCCGCCGGCAGATAGCACGGAAACCGTTCAGAGAGCAGGATGCCCGGCACCGCGCATGATAGAATACCCAGGCAGGGCATTCGTTTCAGGGCGGCGCGCACGGCGAGAGTATTTCAAGAACAGAAATCCAAATATCCCACGCACTTACTGCGCGCCGAGCCGCCCCGCCTTCACCTGGTACTCGGGATACTTCGTTTGAAGCTCGTTTAATACCTTCGACGCCTCCGCCGTGCTCCCCTGCCGATTGAGGCAATCGTACGCCTTCTCCAGCGCCATCGGTGTAATCTGCGGATCGTCGATAATCACCGCGATACTTTGGAATATCTTCGCCGCCGCGTCGAGGTCCGACCGCGCAACCTGGATGTCGCCGCTTAGCATGCGCCCCTGCGCGTTCGGCAGACCCTCCGGCTCCAGCGAGCAGGCCTTATCCGCCGCCGCCTGCGCGTCGTCCAGCTTGTCCGCCTCGAGCAGCGCCCGGCCCAGCACGAGCAGCCCCTTCGCCTGCAAGGCCGGGTCACTCTGCGGCGCGAGGTACTTGTTGATGGAATTAATCGCATCCCCGTATTGCTTCAACCCGAGCTGCGCACGGCCCAGGTTCAGCCAATCGTCGGGAGTTGCTTCGTCGCGCCCCGCCAGTTGGTTGAGATACTTCTCCGCGTTCGGGTAATCCTTCGCGGTAAGATAGGCCGCGCCCAGCGAGCGCAGCACTTCCGCCTGCACCTTGTCCTTCGGGTGATTGTTATTGTATAAGTCAACCTCCGCCGCCAGCGCGTCGCGATCCCCCAGCGTATAATAAGCCGCGATGATCCTCACGGTCGCACGCTCGAAGAACTGCGCCTTGTCCAGCTTGCGCGCGTTCTCCAGCGGCGCGATGCACGCCTTGTAATCCTTCGCGGAGTAAGCCGCGAATCCTATCCAGTAATTCGCCTGCGCCGCCGCCGGCGTGTTCGGGTACTCATCGAGCAATTGCTTGAATGTCTCCGACATCCCCGCGTTATCCTGCTGCTCGCCCAGGATCAGCGCCTTTTGCTGCAGCGCCAGTTCCCGCTCCTTCGTCTTCGGGTAATCCTTCAGGATTTGGTCGAAGTCCTTGAGCGCGGATGTCATGTCCTTCGTCTGCTGGTAAGCCACAGCCCGCTGCGCAAGCGCGGAGGCCACCAGCTTGTTCAGCGGGTAATCCTTCAGAAACCCGCTCAGCGCCGCGATCGCCCTGTCCGGCTGATGCGTCTGCATGGAGCACCACCCGAGCTTGAACAGCGCCTCCGAGCGGTACGCCGGGCTCAGCGTCGAGTCCTCCAGCGACGCGTACACCGGCGCCGCCTCCGCGTATTGTTTCGCCTTGAAGAGCGCCTCCGCCTTCAGCAGCGACACCTGGTCCCTTCTCGTCGCGTCGCTCTTTCCCGCGAGGAACGCATCCACCGCCGGGATCAGCCCCGGATCGCCCGCATTATACAGGCTCACCAGGTTCTCATACTTCGCCTCATCCGCGTACGCGGAAGCCGGATAATCCTTGATGATCTGCTGGTACAGAGCGCTCGCCCCGGGAAAATCCTCCTGCTGCCGCTTCGAGTCCGCCGCGAGGATCAGCACCTCCGGCTTGATATCCGCCGGCAGATCGTTGAATGCCCCCTGGTATTGATCGATCAGCTCCTTGTACTTCCCTGTTTCATACAGCACCCGCAGCAGCCCGATCTGCGCGATCGGTTTCCACTCGCCTATCTCGGGAATCGCGAGCCCCTTGTTCAGATCGTCCGCCCCCTTGCTCGGCTGCGCGAGATCGATATTCAGCAGCCCAGCCTTGACTAGCGCCTCCGCCTTGATCGCAGGCCCCGCCGCGTCCTTCGCCAGCCCCTCGTATTGCTCCAGCGCCTCCGTCTTCCGCCCAGAGTTGGACAGGATTTCCGCCAGCGCCAGCCTGCTCGGGTCCCGGTACGGGTTCTCCCCTGGCGTGGCAATGATGTCCTCATAACTAATGCGCGCCTCCAATGGCAGCTTCTCCTCCTCCAGGCAGCGCGCGCTGTAAAACTTCGCTGCCAGCACCACCGCCGGATCGGTCAGATGCACCGACGCCTTCCGGTAATAATTCAGCGCCGCGTCATAATCCTTCCCCGCATAGGACATATCCGCCAGCCGGTACGCAGCCGGCCCCACGAATTGCCCCACCGCATAGTCCAGCAGCAGCGTCTCGTACGCATTCTTCGCCGCATTGATGTTCCCGATCCTCCGGTAGCACTCCGCCAGCCGGAAGATCGCGCTCTGCCGGTCCAGCATCGGCGCGTTCGGGTACAGGCTCAGGTACTTCTCATACTCCGGCGCCGCCGAGTCGAACACCCCGCGCGAATAGAAATCGTTCGCATAATCAAGCTGCACCTCGTCCGCCGATTCCGCGCTCACGTGCGACGGCGAGGGCGAGGGCGTCGCCGTGGTGTCCGTTCCCAGTTGCGCTGCCGGCGCGCTCGGCAGCGGCGTGGCCACCGGCGCCGGAGTCGATTTATCGAACGGCTGCAGCGGCACCGCGCGCGCCGTCGGGATATCCTGGTCCTGATCCACCGGTATCGCCCGCCGCACCTCCTGCGCATGCAACGCCGCACCGGCCATCAAAGAGGCCGCCGCGGCCAGGGAGGGGAGGAGCGTGCGCGTGCGGGGCATGGTCGGGAGGGGGGGCTTGATTTGTTTGGCTAAGTTACACGCGCGCCGCCGTGGCACCGCGGCGGTTTCAATTCGTCGTCGCCGCCGTGGCAAAAGCGACATTCCAGATATTCGCCCGGCGGCAGATATCCAGCACGTTCACGATGTATTTATAATCCGCGTTCTGGTCCCCGCGCAGGATCACCGCCTGGTCCGGGAAGAGCTTCGCCAGGTCCTGCAGCTTCGTCACCAGCTCATCCGCCGTGATCGGCTGGTGGTTGAACACAATCGATCCGTCGCTCTTCACGTTCACCACCACCTGCCCCACGTACGCGTTCGCCTCCTTGGAGTTCGACGCCGTCGGGATCTTCACATCCAGCTCCTTGTCCGCCAGCGAGAAATTCCACGTCACGATGAAGAACACCAGCAGCACCAGCAGGATATCCACCATGGGCGCAATCTGGAACCCGAATACCTCGGGCTTTGCGTGACGGCGAAAGTTCATGCAGCCCCGTTCTTAAAAATCGTCCTCGACGCTCACCCGCGGCTTCTCCAGCGAGGCATCGCGCCGCCGGTTATAATTCAGCGCCAGCAGCCCCAGGATATGCGTCGACGCAATCTCAAGGTCCGAGATCAGCCGCTGCACCCGCCCCCGGAAGAACGCGTAAAACGCCATCGACGTGATCCCCAGGATCAGCCCCCCCGCCGTCGCGATCAGCGCTTCCGACACACCCCCCGCCAGCAGCATATTCCGCGACGCCTCCGCCGTCTGCCTGCTCGCCAGCACGCCGAATGACTTGATGATCCCCACCACCGTCCCCAGCAGCCCGATCATCGGCGACAGCATCCCGATATCCGCCAGGTAAACAATCCGGTTTTGCAGCGACGCCGCCTGCGTCGACCCCTCGGTCTCCGCAATCTCCCGCACAATCGCGAAATCCGCGTTCGGGTTGCGCGTCGCAAAGTCGAGCGTCCGCTGCACGATCCGCGCCACAATCTCGTTATGCCGCGACGAGATCGCCAGCAGCCCGTGGTAATCCCGCTTCTTCAGCAGCACATCCGCCGTGTTCATGAAATGCGCCGATACCACCGCCCCCCTGCGCATGGTAAACAGGTACGAGAGCACCAGCATCACCGTCACCACCGACAGCACCCCCAGCGGCACGAGCGCCCACCCCCCGCTGCTCACCAGGTCCCACAGCGTATTGCCAGCCGCCGCGGCCGTGGTAGTGGTCACATCCGGTGTCGAGGAGCCCGTGAGACCAGCGGCGGCGGCGCTGACCTGGGCGGAGGCCGCGATCGACCCCAGGAGAAGGCCGGAGAGCGAGCAGAGAAGCGATTTCATCAGTTGTTAAAGGTGCCTATATTAAGGCGGTGCCCGGGGGGTTGCAACTGTCGGCAACCACGAGAATGAGACCCCGCCACCGTGAACAGAAGACGGCTTCTCCGCCCCTTTCCTTCAAAGAATCACCCCGCCGCCACCCACACTTGCCCCCGGCCCCAAGCGCACGGATAATCCTCCCGATGGCCCGCCCGCCCTCCCACAGCCGCCCCAGATGAGCATCGTCACAAAGCCCGACCTCACAAAAAAGGTCCACGACCTCCCGCACAAGCCCGGCGTCTACCTCATGCGCGACCGCCTCAATCGCGTCATCTACGTCGGCAAGGCCCGCGACCTCCGCAAGCGCGTCGGCTCCTATTTCCTCCCCTCCCGCCTCGGCAATGCCGACATCAAGACCCGCGCCCTCCTCGATAGCGTCTGGGACTTCGACTTCCACACCGTCCGCACCGAGCCAGAGGCCCTCCTCCTCGAGGGCCGCCTCATCAAGGAATACCGCCCCCGCTACAACATCTCCTTCCGCGACGACAAGCGCTTCCTCCTCGTCAAGGCCGACATGGCCGACCCCTGGCCCCGCTTCCGCCTCACCCGCTTCAAGAAAGACGATCAGGCACGCTACTTCGGCCCCTTCGCCAATGCCGGCGCCCTCCGCCAGACCCTCGCCTTCATGCGCAAGCGCTTCGGCGTCCTCACCTTCGGCCGCGGCGTCCCCACGGAGCGCGAGCTCAAGAGCTCCACCTATCAGGTCCCCATGAAACTCGCCGACATATCCGCCGCGCAATATCGCGAGCGCGTCGGAGCCGCCTGCGAATTCCTCGCCGGCAAATCCCGCGAAGCCCTCGACGTCCTCGAGGAGGAAATGCGCAAGGCCGCCGCCGATCTCAATTTCGAGCGCGCCGCACAGCTCCGCGACATGGTCGAAAACCTCCGCCAGACCACCCGCCCCATGCGCCGGTTCACCCGCCACTCTCTCCCCAGCTCCATCGATCCCGCCGCCGATCTCCGCGCCCTGCGCGACGCCCTCGGCCTCAAGGACGCCCCAGCCGTCATGGAGTGCTTCGATATCTCGAACATCTCGACCACCCACATCGTCGCCTCCATGGTCGCCTTCAAGGACGGCGTCCCAGACCGCTCCAATTACCGCCGCTACCGCGTCAAGACCGTCGAGGGCCAGAACGATTTCGCCAGCATGGCCGAAGTCATCCGCCGCCGCTACTCCCGCATCCTCCTCGAGGCCCGCGAGCGCAACCCCGATGCCTCCGAGTTCTCCCAGGAGGCCCCCGGCGAGGCCCTCGCACGCCTCGCCGCCGAGAGCGACGTCGTCGCCCTCGACGAGAACGGCAACGAAATCCCAGCCCGCGGCTTCGTCGCCGTCCGCCTCCCCGATCTCATCATCGTCGATGGCGGCAAGGGCCAGCTCTCCTCCGCCTGCAAGGAGCTCCAGCGCCTCGGCCTCCACGATCTCCCCATCATCGGCCTCGCAAAGGAATTCGAGGAGATCTACCGCCCAGCCTCCCCCATGCCCCTCCGCCTCCCGGAGGATTCCGGCGCCCTCCACCTCCTCCAGCGCATCCGCGACGAGGCACACCGCGTCGCCAACGGCTACCACCAGCTCCTCATGAAAAAGCGCGTCGCCGAAAGCATCCTCGACGATTGCCGCGGCGTCAGCCAGGCCCGCAAGCAAGCCCTCCTCCGCCGCTTCGGCTCCGTCGAGCGCCTCCGCAAGGCCACGGTCGGCGAGGTCACCACCGTCGAGGGCATCGGCCCCAAGCTCGCCGAGTCCATCCTCGAGTTCCTCCGCGACAGGAGCGGCGCCGAGTAAGCCCGGCTAACCGCGTCGATCCCCTAATCCCTCAATTGCCAACAGGCCCCCGCATTCCTATTGTTCAACCCTTTCGCGTGGTAGAGCCACGCCCCGCGCCCCGTCTCACAGCTTTTTTCATGAGTTCAAAATTCTTGCTCGTCCCCATCTGCCTCGCGCTCTCCCTCTCCGCGCACGCGCAGGATGCGAGCCCAGCCCCCACCGATCAGGCTGCGCCGGGCCTTCCCGCCACTTCCACCATCGCCCCCGGCCCCGCCGCGCAGGATGCGAGCCCGGCCCCCGCCGATCAGGTCGCGCCCGGCCTTCCCGCCGCTTCCACCATCGCCCCCGGCCCCGCGCAGGACGCTGCTCCCGGCGCCCCCACTCCCGCCCCGCCCGCTCCTGCCGATAACACCGAAGCCCCGAACACCCTCGCCCCCAGTTGGGAGACCCAGCGCTCCGCCCGCACCTACATCCTGCAAATCCCCGCCCCCCGCGGCCAGATCACCGACCGCCAGGGCCGCCCTCTCGCCCAGACCCGCGTCGGCAATAACCTCGCCATCAGCTTCCCCGCCTCACCCCCCATGAGCGACTCGGAGGTCCTCGTCTTCGCAAGCCAGCAGATCAGCCTCGCCCGCACCCTCCTCGACAAGCAGATCACCATCTCCGACGCGGCAATCCTCAAGCATTACCACAATCGCGGCCTCCTCCCCCTCGATATCGCCATCGACCTCGTCCCCAGCGAGGTCGCCACCATCCGCCAGCAAGCCCCCGAGCACCTCCTCCTCCACCCCATGTACGAGCGCTTTTACCCCAATGGCCCCCTCGCAGGCCACATCCTCGGCTACGCCGGACGCAGCGGCCGCCCCGCCGATGGCCCCGTCCAGAACAACGAGGACCTCTGGCCCGTCCCCGAGGGCCGCGAGGGCCTCGAGCAGACCTTCAACGCACAGCTCACCGGCAGGAACGGCCAGATGAACCTCGCCTTCGACGCCACGGGCCAGAAGGTCTCCGAGAAAGTCGTCATCCCCCCCCAGCCCGGCGCCAATGTCATCACCACCCTCGATGAGGACGCCCAGCGCATCACCGAGGATGCCCTCAACAAAGGCGCCAAACGCGGCGCCATCGTCCTCGTCGACGCCACCAACGGCGATGTGATCGCCATGGCATCCACCCCCTCCTACAATCCCAACACCTTCGTCCCCACAATCTCCGCCGCTGCCTTCAAATCCCTCGAGGATGACCCCGGCGTCCCCCTCCTACCCCGCGCCTTCCGCTCCGCCTATCCCCCCGGCTCCACCTTCAAGGTCCCCGTCGGCATCGCCGCCCTCCAGAGCGGCGCCATCAAGCTCGACGACCAATTCTCCGGTCCTCCCTCCATCGAGATCGGACGCCTCGTCTTCCACAACTGGAAGAAAACCGACGCCGGCATGCTCGATTTCGTCGATGCCCTCACCCAGAGCTGCGACACCTGGTTCTACCAGGTCGGCATCAAGACCGGCGCCGATCCCATCATCGCCTGGGCCCAAAAAATGGGCTTCGGCGTCAAAACCGGCATCCCCCTCGTCAGCGAGGCCGAGGGCCGCGTCCCCACCCAGGATTACATGAAAAAAGTCTACGGCCGCAAATACCTCGATGGCGACGTCGCCAATCTCTCCATCGGCCAGGGCGATCTCCTCATCACCCCCCTCCAGATGGCCGAGGCAATGGCTGCCGTCGGCAATGGCGGCACCCTCTACCGCGCACGCCTCGTCCAGCAGGTCCAGACCTACAATAACCAGATCGTCACCGCCTACGATGTCGCCGCCAAAGCCGACCTCGGCATCGATCCGAAAATCCTCGCCGCCGTCAAAAAAGGCATGGTCGCCGTAGTCTCCAGTCCCGCCGGCACCGCCGGCAAAGCCGCCATCCCCCAGGTCCAGATCGCCGGCAAAACCGGCACCGCCCAGTGGGGTCCCAAGTCCCGCCAGCGCGACGCCGCCTGGTTCGTAGGCTTCGTCCCCGCCGATAAACCCATATACGCCTTCGCCGCCCTCTACGAGGGCGAGATCGGCGAGAGCACCCACGGCGGCACCTACGCCGCCCCCATGATCGCCAAAATCATGCAGCAACTCTTCAAGGACACCGCCAAGGACAAAAAATCCGCCCACCCCCGCCACCACGCCAAGCCCACCCCGCCCCCAGCCGAAACCAACGACTAGCTCCCCCTTTTTAAGCGAACCGTAACCGCTTTAGTCGCGTTGCACCTCAAAAGCGCGCGACCGCCAACCCTGGGAACGCCAATCTCCCGATTGGCATTAACACCGGTCGCCGGAGGCGCCATTACTTGCGCACCCGGCATCCCCCTCGGCTTCCCTCCGCCACCCGCGGCGAAATCTCCCCGCCCCAATCCCCGCCAAAAAAAACCTCCGCGAATCCGCGTAATCCGTGGTTCCAACTCCCCCCTCTCCAGCCGCTCCAGTAACAAATCACAGACAACTTCCCCATTCCGGCGTACACTCCCACCCGCCGCGGAACGGTTCGTTCAGGGGACGCGGCTCGCTCTTCCGCCATCGGCTCAAAAAAATGATATCCACCTTTCTAGACCTCACCGTACGCGTCGGCTGTCACCTCGAGTACGACTCCTCCATGCCCACCGCCGCCCTCTTCGTCCTCAGGCCCCGCCTCGACGACAGCCACCTCGTCATCGGCGAGCGCTTCGACATCACCCCCGGCCGCGTCCGCCAGGATTTTCAGAACTTCCACGGCAACACTGTCAGCCGCGCCACATTCCAGCCCGGCCTCAACGTCGTCACCCACGATGCCCTCGTCTCCGTCTCCTCCACCCCTGAGGAGGATTTCTCCGCCCAGCCCGCGGTCCCCGTTTCCGAGATCCCCGCCGAGCTCCTCCACTACACCCTTCCCAGCCGTTATTGCGATTCCGACAAGCTCCAGGAATTCGCCTGGGAGCACTTCGGCCAGGTCGAGAACGGCGGCGAGCGCGTCAAAGCCATCTGCGATTGGATCCATACCAACATCCAATACCGCTTCGGCTCCGGCCGCCCCGATCTCTCCGCCTCGGATATCCTCAACCGCCGCTACGGCGTCTGCCGCGATTTCGCCCACACCGTCATCGCCCTCTGCCGCACCTTCAATCTCCCCGCCCGCTACGTCACCGGCCATCTCCCAGATATCGGCTACACAGACTCCGGCAGCCCCGGCGATTTCCACGCCTACTGCGAGGTCTACCTCGGCCAGAAATGGTGGACCGTCGACGCCCGCTTCAACAAGCCCCGCATCGGCCGCATCAAAATGTCCCACGGCCTCGACGCCGTCGACGGCGCCTTCGGCACCATCTTCGGCGATGCCCGCCTCACCTACTTCGAGGTCTGGTCCTACCAGGTCAATCCCGATCAAGTCCCCCTCGGCAGCCCCATCGATATGTCCAAACGCCTCGACGGCACCCCCCTCGTCCGTTTCTCCTAGCCGGGCGCCCTCGCGCAAACACCCGCACCACGAGGCTTGACCCCGCCGCGAAAGCCGTTACGTTGCCGCCAGATGTCCCGCCTTTCGCCCCCCGATCCCGGGTTTTCGAAGTGCGGCACACCTCGGAAATAATCGGGCCGTAGCACAGCTTGGTAGTGCGCTTGAATGGGGTTCAAGAGGTCGCTGGTTCGAATCCAGTCGGCCCGATCTCCTGCAACATCCCGCCCATAGCGCGGCAAAAGCCGTACACGGTCTCCGGCGCCGCGGCGCGAGCCGCCAAGCCAGACACCTTCCGGTGGCCGTTCAGTTTTATGCCATCGCGGAGATCGCCAGCAGCGCGCACAGGAGCCATACGCTCCGTGTCTCCGCCACCGCTACTCCGCCGCATATCGTTATTACGAAGCGAGTGAGCATCGTCATTCTTCCCCCTATAGCATTTACCTAGCTCAGCTCCGGAAAATTTTTCCCTGCCTCCCGCACTTTCGCGCCATTTTAATGCCAACCGGCCCCCCGCCTCGCAGCGATTCCATTTCATCCGCGGTACCACTGAAAAAAACTGAAAAAGTTCGCCCATGAAACAACTGGAGCTAAAAAACTTTGGCCAGCCCGACGAAGTTCGCGAATTCCCAAAGGGCAGGCTGGAATTGATCAAAATCGGCGGCGCGACGGTAGGCCGCGCCATCTTCGACCCGGGCTGGCGATGGTCCACATCCGTCCAGCCCATCGCAAAAACCCATAGCTGCGAAGCTCCCCACTTCCAGTATCATGTCTCCGGCGTCCTGCGCGTCCGCATGGATGACGGCAGGGAATTCGACTGCAAACCCGGCGATGTTTCCCTATTGCCCCCCGGCCACGACGCCTGGGTCGTCGGCGATGAACCCGCCGTCATCGTCGATTTCCAGGGGATGCTCGATTTCGCGAAGGCCCACTGACTCCGCCCAGCCATAAACACCAGCCATCCCTCCCCGGTTTCCGGTCTGGATCGATGGCCCCGCAAGGCCCGGCGCGATTCTTTTCGAATTCTCGTGGCATTCCTCCAATCGGTGCGATGGTCCCCCATGTTTCACGCCGAAGTCGATGCATCACAACGCGTGCTCACCATGAGCTTTGGCCACCATGTGGACGCCCCCGAGATGAAATCCTGCCTCGAAAAAGTCAGGCTCATTTTGGCGGACATCAAGCCCGGCTTCCGGCTCCTGACGGATTTAACCAGCTTGCACGAGATGGACGCCGGCTGTTCGACGGACCTTGGCGAAATGATGAGCCTGTGCGACGCGAAAGGCATCAGCGCCGTCCTGACCGTTGTCCCCCACCCGAAGAAGGACATCGGCTTCGCGCTTATGGAGCCGTTTCATTACGGCAAGAACGTGGACGTGATGACCTACGAGACCTTGGCCGACGCGATCCAAAGTCTTGCCCTTGAGGTCCCGTCCGACACTTCACAAGCCGCCCGCCCGCTAACCGCCGTCGCTTCCTCGGGCGCCGCGGCGGATAACTGAAACATTGGCTTACCGCTTTTCTCCCGGTTCGTCGGAAGTCGTGGGATGGCTGGCGGTCGCGGTATGCCCGGAGGTCGGATGATGCTGCACCTCCGCGTTCTCCAGTTTCTCACGCACCCCCGCGTCATCCTTCGCGTGCTTTTGAACATCCTTCTTGTGTGTCTCTTTCGGTGATCTATCGCCCATATTTCGTTACTCTACTCCACATAGCCTCATTGTAAACAGCCGCGCACGATTAGTTGGTCAAAACTACTCGAATAATTTGCCTGTAACTAAAATCCCGCGAGTAAGCGCGGTAAATCTTCGAGAACCGATTTCCATGCGTACAAACACAATAAAATAATATGTTTCATCTGATTTGGTATATACTCGTTGGATTAATCGCCGGGATTATTTCCAAATCCGTGATGCACGTCCACATGACGCTTTTCTGGACAATCGCCCTCGGCATCGTCGGCTCCATCGTTGGCGGCGCCATTACACATATATTTTCCCGTCCCGCAAACCCGAGATACCATCCTGCCGGTCTTATCTTCTCCACCCTCGGCGCCCTCCTGGTTCTCTACACTTGTTTCAAGTTGAGGATTCATTTTCCCCAGGTTTCTCTTCCTTCCATTCGCTGATAAGCCTCGTCCTCCCCTAAAATGAAATCCACCGCACTCATCGGCGTCATTCTCATCATCCTCGGCATCGCCGCCCTCGCCTATCAGGGCATCACCTACACCAGGCGCGAGGCCGTCGTCGACATCGGCCCCATCCATGCCGAAGCCGAGCGCCAGCACACCATCCCCCTGCCCCCCGTCATCGGCGTCGCCGCCGTCCTCGGCGGCATCGTCCTCCTCGTCACTGGCGCGCGCAAATAACTCCTCCCCGCCACCTCCCGGGAGTTGCTTGCCAGAAAACAAATCCACGTTCACGGGGTTGCCTCCGGCAACGTGGCCGCCCGCCCGCCCCCCGCATCGCCTATGGCAACCAGCACCGTCGGCGCCAAGGAAGGCCCTTTTAGTAAAGGAACACCTCCGTCACCTGCAATTCCGGCAAGAGATCGACAATATCCAACAAGCTTGGTCCCCACCCATGGGACGATTCTGCTAGTGGGTTATAGGGCGCCTGGTTGGATTGCTTGTTCCGGCATTCAACCAGGCATTTTTTTTAAAACATCCGTCTAACACGCCCTAGTTGTGATACGGAGACCAGAACGTCTGCGGCGCCACGTCGGAGAGCGCTGCCCACGCATTAGCCGGGATCAGCGGCGGCGTATCCACGGTAAAAGTCGGCCCATAACTGTCTCCAAAGACATCCTCGCCCGACGCATACAGCACCGTTCCGGTCTTCAGGTAATTCTGCAGATCACTGAACGCCGCATTCGACGTCGTGGTCTTCCCATTATCGATCGCGTACTGATCCGTCGCGCCGTCCAGCACTCGCAGATCCTCCAGGATTCGTGTCGCCTGCGAGCGCTTGCGCGCACGGAGAAAGTTCGGCACCGCGATCGCTGCGAGCAATGCGATAATCGCCACTACGATCATGATTTCAACAAGGGTAAATCCCTTCCGGCTATACTTTACGGCTTTCATCATGGGCCTATTTCAGCATCCCGTATGCCAATATATCGGCTCCCGTGCCACGTAAATTGCCTAGGGTATTTAGCTTACATATTCACCCTTTCCCTTAAGACACCCCCCTCCGCCTCATGCCCGGCCCCTCTCTCACGCAATCACACCGGCGGCAGCCGCTTCCGATCCCCCTTCTCCTGCGTCGGGACCTTTTGATCCGCGATCGGCGCCGCCGGCTTCGGCAGGAATAGCGCCTCGTATTTCGCCCGCAGGTAATTGCCCGTCGTATCCGGCAGCGCCGGCGGCCCCGCCGCCCCTTCACCGAATCGAAACGCCGAGACCAGGTCCCCGAACGTTTCCCGCCGCCACGCGCTGATATTCGGCTCCTGCACCCCCGTCACCTTTTCCAGGAATTGCAGCACCGAGGTATGATCGAACTGCTGCCCGCACACCCAGCCCCCCGCCGTCCACGGAGACACAATGATGCACGGCACCCGAAACCCCGCCCCGATCGGCAGCCCATGTACAAATTCACCGGCCGTCCCCGCCGGCGGCACCGGCGGCGCCACGTGATCGAATATCCCATCGTTCTCGTCATAGCAGAGAATGAACACCGTCTTCGCCCACACCTCCGGATTCGCCGCGATCGCGTCGATCTTCCGCGCCACGAACGCCGCCCCCTCCGCCGGCATGAAGTCCGGGTGCTCCGATTGATAACTCGCCGGGATGATCCACGAGACAGCCGGCAGCCGGTCATGCTTCGCATCCTCCTCAAACGTACTCTCCGGCCCGTGCGTCATCCCCCTCGTGTGCAGCGGCGAGCCCGGCGCCGATTCGATGAACGGCGAGAAAAACTCCAGCATGTTGCACCCATAGTTATCCTCCTGCTGGTACACCTTCCAGCTCACCCCCGCCTTCTCCAGCCGCTCCGCGTAAGTCGTCCAGCCATACCCCCCGTCCGGCCCGTCATTCGCGATCATCGGTCCCCCGTGCTTCCCCTCGGGATCGATCGTCCCCGTCATCCAATACATCCGGTTCGGCCCCGTCGGCCCCAGCACGGAGCAATGGTACGCATCACAAATCGTAAACGCCTCCGCCAGCGCGAACTGGAACGGGATATCCTCCCGCGTGTGGTACCCCATCACATAAGGCGCGTTCTCCTCGTCCACCGCCCGGTGCGCCGGCAGCCAGTTATCCATCTTGCCTCCATTCCACGCGCTGTGCTGCACCGGCCACGAGTGATTCGTCGACGGGATCTTCTGCGCCGATGTCGTCCGCGTATCCAGGTGGAATGGCAGCAGATACCCGCTCGGGTTCAACGCGTCCGGCTGGTGAAAAACCGATTTGCCCCCCTCCACCTTCAGCGCATCCGGATCGTTAAACCCACGCACCCCAGCCATCGTCCCGAAATAATGATCGAACGACCGGTTCTCCTGCATCAGCAGCACCACATGCTTGATATCCTTGAGCGATCCCTCCCGCACCGGCGCCCCCTCCGCCAGCGCCCGCCGCACATTCCGCGGCAGGATGGACGCCGCCGCCCCCAGCGCCGCCAGCCGTGCCGCCGAGCTCAGCAGTCGCCTGCGTGTGATTTTCGTTCCCTCAGCGGGTGCCCCGGATTTTTCCATAATGTGCGTCGCTGCCAGACTAACCTCGTTTTCGCCGATTTCCAGACTTCGTAATACTCCTTGCCGGGCGGAGCCGCATAGCTTGACCGCCCTGCCCATGCTCATTACCCTCCCGCCATGTTCTCCCGCCTTTGCCTGGGGTTCGTCCTGCTCCTCACCCTCACTGGTGTCGCCACGGCCAAGGCAAGAAAGGGGCCCCCCGGCCTCACGATCAAGGAAGTCTCCCCCGCATCCGTTACACTCACCGCCGGCAACGAGGTCGAGCATACCTATAACTTTACCTCCACCACAAAAATCACCGTCGACGGCCTCCCCACCACCGTCGATGACCTGCGAGCAGGCATGGCCGTCAGCAACATCTCCATTGCTCCAGACAACGTAACCGCTCTCGCCATCGATGCCAAAAAGGCCCCGCGCGTCACCAAGAAGCCGCCCCCCGTCCACATCTTCTACTATTACTGATTTTTTCCCGCCGCCCCTCCCGGCCTCTCAACCTATCCTGTAAACCCTCCCTCCCATGAAGCTCCCTCTCGCTTCCACCCTCTGCGCACTTCTCCTGCTCCCGCCCGCCGCCCGCGCCACCGATGCCGATGTCGATATCACCGGCGTCGCCAGGAAGTTCGCCAACAAGGGCACCAGGCAGCAATCCGAGATCATCGATAAATCCCAGGACTGGGGGTACACCGTCACCGTCGAGAACAAAACCTTCGGTCCCCTCTCCGGCCTCGAAGTCAAATACGTCATCTTCTGCAAGCGCGAGGAGATTGGCAAAAAAGGCCCCGGGCACACCGAGCACACCAGCGGCTCATACACGATCAACTCCATCCCGCCCAACGACAAAGTCACCTTCGACACCAAATCCATCAACCTCACGATGTCCGCCGTCGCCGACTTCTATTACTACCCGGACGGTGGCAAAATAAAAGCCCAGGACGCCCTCACCGGCCTTTGGGTCCGCATCTACAAAAACGGAACTCTCTTTGCTGAATTCGCCAAACCTTCCGGCATCTCCTCAAAAGAAAATTGGGACGACCTCGCCCAGGGCAATTAACGGTTTCGCGTTCGCACGCTCTCTCTCTCAAAGCAGGTTCCCGGGCCCTCCCGTTGATCCTGCCCCCCCCATATCCGCCATATCCCCCGCGTCCCTCGGCAGCACCACGGTAAACGTGCTCCCCTTCCCGTACACGCTCTCCGCGCTCACGCTTCCCCCCTGCATCTCCACCAGTTTCTTCGTCAGCGCCAGCCCCAGCCCCGTCCCCTCGAATCTCCGCGACGATCCGCTCTCCAGTTGCTCAAACTCCCGGAACAGACGGTCCATGTCCTCCTCCCGGATCCCGATCCCCGTGTCCGTCACCCGCACCTCAAAGCATCCCCCCTCCCGCGCCGCCGCGGCGATCTCCACCCGCCCCGCGGCGTCCGTAAACTTCACCGCGTTCGAGAGCAGATTGTAGCAGATTTGCTTGAACCGGTGCTCATCCAGCCGCACGGTTCCCACCTCCGGCGCGATCCGCGTCCCCAGTTGGATCTGCTTCTTGTTCGCCAGCCCCCGCACCACCGCGCACACCTCCTCGATCGCCTCCGCCAGCACGAACGGCCGCGGCTGGAAGTCGAACTTGCCCGCCTCCACCTTCGCAAGGTCCAGCACGTCGTTGATCAGTTGCAGCAGATGGTTCGCACTATTGAGCACATCCCCCAGGTACTCCTTCTGCTTCCGGTTTAGCGGCCCCGGCCTTTCATCCGAGAGCAGCTCGGAGAAGCCGATGATCCCGTTCAGCGGCGTCCGCAGCTCGTGCGACATATTCGCCAGGAACTCGCTCTTCATCCGGTTCGCCTCCGCCACCCGCCGGTTCTCCGCCTCCAGCCGCACGTTCTCCAGTTGCACCTCCTCCGCGTGCTTCCGGTCGCTGATGTTCTCGGTCAGGATCATGATCCCCCCGATCTCCCCGTGCGCATCCCGCCACGGCTGCACCGCCCAGCGCAGCCAATACTGCTTCCCATCCCCTTGCACCCACAGGTCCTCGTCGCATCGCTTCGCGATCCCCGCCATCGCCTCGCGGTGCACCTCTCTCCACGTCTCCGGCATGTCCGGGTGCACGTCGTAATGGCTCTTCCCCACCAGCTCCGCGTTCCCTCTGCCAAACTCGTCCGTCCACCTCCTGCTCGTCGCCAGGTACATCATGTTCCGGTCCAGCATCGCGATCGCCACCGGCGCCTGCTCGACGAATGAACCCAGTTGCCGCTCGCTCGCCCGCAGCGCCTCCTCGGACCGCGTCCGCTCCGTGATGTCCACCATCGTCAGGAATGCCAGCTTCATCCCGCTCGGCTCACGCACGATGCTCCCCCCGTAGCAGAACACCCGGTTGAACTCCCTGTCCACCCGCCGCACCCGCACCGCCACGTCCCGCAGCTTCTCCCCGCGGATCACCCGCGACATCGGCCAATCCTTCACCGGCACCGCCTCCCCATCCAGCGTCGTCAGCTCGAATATCCGCCCCATGTCGCCCAGCTTCTCCCGCGGGTCTTCCTTGCCGGAGAATCCATGGATCGCCAGCGCCGCCGGGTTCCAATGCACCAGCGTCCCATCCAGCTTCGAGATCACCAGCCCCTCCGTCATATGCTCGATCACCGTCTGGAACCGCTCCTCGCTTTCCCGCCACCCCGTTTCCATCCGCACCCGTTCCCTCACCCCTTCGTTCAGGAAGTACATCCCCAGCGATGATATCGTCAGGCTCAGGAACACCCCCAGCGGCAGCACCAGAAAGGTGCTCGTCGACGCCTCCCTCGCCTTCCTCTGGTCCTCATCCAGCAGCGCGTACTCCGCATCCCGCATCTCCTTGAAGAGCTGGTTGATCGCCACGCTCATCTTGATCCCCTTCCCCGTCGCGATCAGCTTTTGCGCCGCGTCCAATCCCTCCTCCCTCCGCGTCCCGATCGTTTGCTTCGTGAACGCGACCCGCTGCCAGATCAGCGGCTCCAGCACATCCAGCCGCCGCTGCTGCGCCGGGTTGTCCGCCGTCAGTTTCATCAAATTCCCCACCTTCTCCTGCAGCACCGCCTCGTATGGCTTCATCCCCGCCAGCGCCGATTCTTCCCCCAGCGTCACGTAGCCACGCTGCACGCTCTGCACATTCCCGATCGCCGTCTGCGTCTCCTCGATCGCCCTCAGCACCTCCTGCCGGTGTGTCACCCAGTTCCCCGTCAACACCAGGTCCCGCGTCAGATTGATCGACACCCCCGCCGCGAAGATCATCACCGCCACCGCCACCACGAATCCCGCCGTCACATAAACATCCAGGTACCATTTCAGCCCACGCCTGCTCACCGCCAGCGCCATCAACCCGCACCCCAGCAGCAGAAACGCCACCGCCGTGTGCACCGCCAGCCCGGAGTTATTCAACGCCGGCGCGTTCAGCCACATTCCCGCCAGGGATCCCAGCAGCGCCAGCCCCCCGATCACCCCCAGCGCCGTCCCCACCCCCGCCAGGATCGGGATCTCCAGCCGCGCTGGCACCCGTTGCGATCCCGCCAGCAGCGCCCCGCCCATCAGCACAAAGCAAAACGCCGAGACCGGCGCCATCCTCCCCGGCTGCGATGTCCATACCGTACCCGCCGTCTCGCGGAAGAACAATTGATCGAACCCCGGGTTCCACGAGAAAAAATACTCCGCCAGCGTCACCACCCCTATCGTCCCCACCACCACTGCGAGCACCGCGATCCACGCCCGCCTCCCCCACCGCGCCTCCGTCCCCTGCAACAGGAGCAACCCCACCGCGCTCAGCAGCAGCCCGAGCGCCGCATTCGCCTTCATCGCCACCAGCCCCGGCGTCACGCTCTTCAGCACCCCGATATCAAGCGCCCACCCGGTTAACACGAGCACACCAATGCAAGCGACGATCAAACTGGCCGCGAGGGAAACAGCCTTCATAAAAATGTCTCTCCGCTGTCTACGGTTTGTGAGCCCCTTCGTCCAGCGTTACCGCCCCACAAACCGAAATCTTATAACGCAATGACCCAAGCCCATTTGCGCATAGACCCCACCCCCCTCCCCGCACCACCCCCATAAATCAAGAATTGCCCCGGGGGAAATCCCCCTCCCTTGCAAACCCGCTCCATTCGAATCTCGATCTTCGAATTTCGAATTTTCCCTTTCGCCTTTCCCCCGCCCCATTATTACACTCATCCCACCGTGAGCTACCAGGTCTTCGCCCGCAAATACCGCCCCCAGAACTTCGACGAAGTCGTCGGCCAGGATCACATCACCCAGACCCTCAAGAACGCCATCGAGCAGCAGCGCCTCGCCCACGCCTACCTCTTCGTCGGACCCCGCGGCACCGGCAAGACCTCCACCGCGCGCATCCTCGCCAAGGCCCTCAACTGCGAGCACGGCCCCACCACCAAACCCTGCGGCGTCTGCATCCAGTGCCGCGAGATCGCCGAGGGCCGCAGCCTCAACGTCCTCGAGTTCGACGCCGCCTCCAACACCCAGGTCGACAAGGTCCGCGAGCTCATCATCGATAACGTCAAGTACGCCCCCGCCAGCGGCCGCTACAAGCTCTACATCGTGGACGAGGTCCACATGCTCTCAAACTCCAGCTTCAACGCCCTCCTCAAGACCCTCGAGGAGCCCCCCCCCCACGTCATCTTCATCTTCCCCACCCCCGATCCACAAAAAGTCCCCCTCACCACCATCACCCCCA
>Ga0182024_10004537_pt1 | contig 31864 bp, 29 predicted proteins | sample P32metaG_FD_120480 | JGI IMG/M metagenome (GOLD analysis project Ga0182024, IMG submission 120480) | Permafrost microbial communities from Stordalen Mire, Sweden - P3-2 metaG (Illumina Assembly) | ecosystem: Environmental > Terrestrial > Soil > Wetlands > Permafrost | place: Sweden: Stordalen...
CAATTCCGTGATTTCTCCACCGCCCAGGTTCGATGTCAGGAAAATGACGGTCCGCGACAAATCCACCTTGCGGTTGTCGCCCAGCGTCAGCGTGGCCTTATCCAGCATGCCAAGAAGCAGTTGCCACAGCGCGTCGGAAGCTTTCTCAATCTCGTCGAACAGCAGAAAACTGAGCTTCAATTTTTCGCTATGCGAAGCTGCCAATGCTTCCTGTGTAATCAACGGATGCGTCTCGCGGTGCCCCAAATATCCCGGAGGCGAACCAATGAGCTTGGCGATTTCGTGAGAATGCTGAAACTCTGCGCAATCCACCTTAATAATCGCGCGCGCGTCGCCAAACAAAATTTGCGCCGCCGCTTCCACCATGCGCGTCTTGCCGGAGCCGGTTGGGCCGAGGAAAAGAAGGTTGCCGACGGGGCGTCCGGGCGGGTTCAGTCCGGCGCAGAACACCTGGTACAAGTCCACCAGCGCTTGCACGCCTTCGGCCTGTCCCACGATCTTGGAGCGCAGCGCGGTCTGAAAATCCACCGTCTGCACGCTGCGTTTATTTGGATCGAGTGAAAGGATCATCTCGCTCATGACCGCCTCCTAGTGTCCCAAGACACCATGGGCCACACTTCCGAATCGTCCACGTCCGCGGTCAAACTGGTCGAGCTTGACCTGGATCGTCGATTGCAATAGCCGCAACTGCAAAAGCAGCTCCTGCGCCACAATCGGTGATTCGGAAATTTTTAGGAGCGGCGGAAAAAGGTCCGCCAGATCGAGATTCAGCGCTCGCAACGTGCGAACCAGACTGTGAACCGCGGGAGAGTTGGGGTCCGCGAGTTCCATCTGCTCGTTGAGCCGACTGTTCAGTTCTTCGCGCAACGTCTTCCAGTTTAACTCCACAAACGGATGCTTCTTCGATACCAGACGTACCACTTCGTCCGTGATCCGCGCGCGCGCGCCGAGCCGTGCCAGATGAATTTGCCGCACTTTTCCTCCCTGGCGCACATTGTGCACCAGAAAGAACGCTTTTCCTTTGCGGCGGACGAAGGCCATAAACCCACTCCTGTGCAACTTTACCTGTAGTGTACCTTTCTTCCACTACAGGTACAACAACAAACTCAGGCCCCACCACTTTGCTGCTTATGAGTAACGAGCACGCTGTTGTGCTTTGAAGATACGCAAATTTGCTACAATTTTTCTATGCGATTTTTCGCTCCGTTCCATTCATTTCTCTCATCCTCAATTCTCTCGTGCTCCCCTCTTTCCATTTGATTCACGGAACGCCTTCCATGGTTCTTAGCGCATCTCGCCTTCACCGTATTAAACCCGGCAGCCGCCAATTCCACTTGCTAGGAATTTCGCGTGCTTCTACCATGCTGCACGAGCGGTTCGGTGCCGCGGCACCATCGCTAGAAGAGGAGCTTTGCTATGTTGTGGGATCCGGTCTATGCGCTGGTCAAAAAAATTCCGCGCGGCAAAGTACTCACGTATGGCGCGGTTGCTAAGGCTACGCGCCTGCCTGGCGGCGCTCGCGCTGCCGGCCGCGCCATGGCTGCCGCACCGCGAGGCCGCGCCATTCCTTGGCACCGTGTCGTGGGAGCGGGCGGGAAGCTGTTGATTCGAGAGCCCTATGCCTCGCTGCAAAAGAAACTCCTGGCCACCGAGGGAGCAAAACTTATCGAGTCTCGCGTAGACCTGAAAACCTGCGCCTGGCTTCCGCCAGCCACGCGGTCAACGAAACAAAAATCACTCGCCAAGCGTAAGACCAGTAGCCGCGCGCGGAAGAATTTTCGATAAAATTGCTGAAGACTCGCGCTTGCATACCGTGCCGAATCGCAACCTGCGGTATGCTATACGTTCTTCGACCATGCCCAACTCCATCCTGCAGGTAGAAAACCTCGTCAAAAGCTACGGCGACGTACACGCCGTGCGCGGCGTCAGTTTTAACGTCGAAGAAGGCGAAGTCTTCGGCCTGCTCGGGCCGAACGGCGCAGGAAAAACCAGCATCGTGGAAATTCTGGAAGGTTTGCGCGATCCAGATAGCGGGCGCGTTTCCGTCTGTGGCCTCGATCCGCAACGCAGCCCGGAACAACTCAAACACCAGATCGGCGCAGCGCTGCAATCCACTTCCCTGCCGGACAAACTTCGTGTCATGGAAGCGCTGCGCCTTTTCTCGAGTTTCTATAAGCGCCACCGCGATCCCGAAGATTTATTGAAGCGTTTCGGCCTCGTGGAAAAGCGCAACGCCTTCTACAGCCAGCTCTCCGGCGGTCAAAAACAGCGTTTAGCCCTCGCTATGGCGCTGGTGAACGATCCGCAAGTTTTGTTCTTCGACGAGCCGACCTCCGGCCTCGATCCGCAGGTGCGCCGCGAAATTTACGACATCGTCGAGGAATTGAAGCGCGAAAAGAAAACGATCGTCATGACCACGCACTACATCGAGGAAGCAGAGCGCCTCTGCGATCGCGTGGCGATCATTGACCACGGCCAAGTCATCGCGCTGGGCTCCCCGCGCGAATTGAAAGCTCGCAGCGGCGATAAAACGCGGGTGGAAGTCCGTCTGGCGCGCCCGGACTCTCCCGAAACGTTGAAAAATCTGGATGGCGTCACGGAATGTCGCGAGGTCAACGGTACCTATCTTTTGCAGGCGCAACGGCCGCCGCAAGCGATCGTTTCACTGGTTAAGTATCTGGAAGTTCAGGGCAACGAACTGCTCGGCCTGGAAATTTCCACGCCCTCGCTCGAAGACGTCTTCATCGAACTCACCGGAAGGAGGCTGCGCGATTGACTAATTTTCTGACGCTCACCCGCATGCGCGTGCAACTAACGCTGCGCAACAAAATGTTTCTATTTTTCAGCGTCATCATGCCGTTCGGCTTTTTCTTTTTGTATGCTGGTGTCTTCGCCAAGGGCAATCCTCGTGGCGTGCAGTATCTCCTCGGTCCGGTCATCGCCCTCACGGTCATGGGCAGCTTCTGGGGACTTAGCGCCGCCCTGGTAATGTTTCGCGAGCAGGGTATCCTCCGCCGTTTTCACGTCACTCCCGTAACGCCTGGCGACATGCTGGCCTCGAGCATCGTCGCTAATTTCGTGCTCACTATGCCCACGGTGATCGTCGAGTTTCTATTCGCGCGTTTCGTTTTCCACGTAAATCACTTTGGCAATCTCGGGACGGCTTTTCTCTTGATTGCTCTGGGGACCATGGCTTTTGCGTCGCTTGGCCTGGTCGTCGCCAGCGTCACCAACACCATGCAGGAAACGCAGGTCATCAATCAGCTCATTTGGCTGCCTCTGATTTTCCTTTCGGGCGCCACCGTTCCGCTGATTGACTTGCCCCGCGTCGTGCAGCGGGTTGGCCTCTTCCTTCCGGCCACCTACCTCGTGACCGAATTGCAAGACGCCATCTATTGGGCCGCGAAACCCTGGAATCGCGACGTTTTGATCGCCGTCTCTTCGCTCGTTTTGTGGGCCTGCTTAACCTTCTTTTTGTCCGCGCAAATTTTCCGCTGGGAGCCTGAAGCCAAGATCCCGCGCCGCGCCAAGCTTTTAGTCATTGCCACCGCGATTCCCTTTGTGCTTCTGGGAGTTTGGGAAAATAGTTCCAGCCGTACGGTGTCCAAGGCAAAAGCTATGGCGGAATCTGTGGCTGCTCCTGCAGCCGCAAATGCTCCGGCGAAATCGGCGCAGTAGCCGCCTCGAATTCCGCGCGCTCCACGTTAACAATACGCAGTCCCTGGTCGCACCCACCAATTTGGTTCGCCGCAGCGCGCCCACTACGGCCCGGCTTCGATTGACGCTCTTTCGTCCCTGCCGTATTCTGAAAATGCCTCGCATCGCGCGCCGGCATTTTATTCAGGAGCAGCCATGGCCATTCCGAAGACCGAAAAAATCTGGCACAACGGCAAGTTCATCAACTGGGACGATGCCACGCTCCACGTGCTTTCCCACGTGGTCAGCTACGGCTCCGCGGTCTTTGAGGGCATTCGCTGCTACGAGACCAAGCAAGGCCCTGCGATTTTCCGGCTGCGCGAACACATGCAGCGCCTCATCAACTCCGCAAAAATCTATCGCATGGAGCTGCCCTTCACGGTCGAGGAATTCTCTAACGCCGCCACCGAATTGGTCAGCCTCAATCAACTGAAATCCTGCTACGTCAAGCCCATCGTTCTCCGCGGCTACGGCGAAGCTGGTGTGAATCCCCTCAATAATCCCATCGAAATCTACATGGCCTGCTGGTCTTGGGGTGCGTACCTCGGCCCTGACGCGGTGTCCAAAGGCGTAGATGTCGGCGTTAGCTCTTGGACGCGCATCGCACCAAACACGCTGCCCGCCATGTCCAAAGCTGCCGCCAATTACATGAATTCGCAGCTCATTCGCATGGAAGCCACTTTCAATGGGTTCGCGGAAGGTATCGCGCTCGATTCCTCCGGCTATCTCAGCGAAGGCTCCGGCATGAACGTGTTTCTCGTGCATGAAGGGACGTTGTACACTCCGCCGCTCGGCGCCAGCGTGCTGCCAGGAATCACGCGCAACGCCGTGATCACCCTGGCCGAAGATCTGAATATCCCGGTGAAGGAATCCGTCATCCCCCGCGAAATGCTTTACATTGTCGACGAAGTTTTCTTCGTGGGCACCGCAGTCGAAGTCACGCCCATCCGTTCGGTCGATCACATCGTGGTCGGCAAAGGCGTTGCCGGCCCGGTCACCAAAAAAATCCAGGAAGAATTTTTCGCGCTAACCAGCGGCAACAAACCCGACCGTCATAACTGGCTAACGCCTTTGCGCGCCCCAGTCGCCGCCGCTCGCTAACGCGGCGTGGCACCACCACTTTCCCGGGGGGCAGTATGCTGCGCCCCAGCTCGCGGTATTCGCTCGAAAGTTCGCAAGGACGACCGCAATTTTCGTGAATCTCCGAAACGCGTCTAAGATCCGACTCGAACACGGAGGTTTTTTGGCACAAAAAACAAAGTCAAGAAAGCTCCTACCATCAAAATCCCCGCAATAATGTACAAGGGCGCGGATTTATCAGCGGAAAAATGCTTCGCCCAAACTGGAATATTGGGCCCAACAAAACCGCCTAAGTTTCCTACTGAATTGACAATGCCAATGCCGGCTGCTGCCGCCGTCCCCGCCAAAAACGCCGACGGTAGTGGCCAGAACAGCGGCATGGACCCAATCACCCCGAGCGTACCGAACGATAGAAATAGAATCGCCAGGATCGGATTGGACGCAAAGACTCCACTACAGACCAAACCGGCCGCTCCAACGGTAACGTTCAGCACGTAATGCAGCCGTCGCTCGCCCGTTTTGTCAGAATGCAGGCTCAGCAGAATCATTCCGATCACCGCGACACCGTAGGGTATCGCCGTCACCAGACCGACCTCGAGATAGCCCTTAATCCCGAACGCTTTCACAATCGTCGGCAGCCAAAACGTGATTCCGTACAATCCAATCATCAACGTAAAATAAATCGCGCACAGGGCCCATACTTTCGTGCTCTTGAATGCATCGATCAGCCGGTTTTCCGTTTTGTGCTGATCTTCCGCCACCAGATTCTTCGCCAGCAGCGCCTTCTCTTCGCCGCTAAGCCAGCGCGCTTCTTCGATGCTGCTGTTCAAATAAAAAATCACCCAAATTCCGACAACAATGGATGGAATCCCTTGCGCCAGGTATAGCCATTGCCAGCCCGTCAGGTTCATCACCCCACCCAGCGAATCCATGATCCAGCCGGACACTGGATTGCCGATCACCCCGGACGCCGCAATCGCCGCAACAAACCAGGCCGTGCGCGTCGACCGCATCCGCGACGGATACCACAACGTCAAATAAAAAATCACTCCAGGGAAAAATCCCGCCTCCGCTAACCCCAGGATGAATCGCATGGCGTAGAACGACCATTCACCCCGCACAAACATCATGCACGCCGAAATTATTCCCCAGGTAATCATGATTCTGGCGATCCACATGCGCGCCCCAAATTTCTTGAGCAGCACATTGCTGGGCACCTCAAAAAAGAAATAGCCAATAAAAAAGATACCCGCGCCGGTCGCGAACGCCGCATCGCTCAGCGACAAATCCTTAAGCATTTGCAGCTTCGCAAATCCTACGTTCACGCGGTCCAAATAAGCCAGGATGTAGCAAAGGAACAGAAATGGGAGCAACCGCAAGTCCACTTTGCGGTAGGTCTTTGCCGCAAAGTCTTCCGCGAGTTCCATCATGGAAGCGCCTCCGTCCGCCAACCCTTGAGCCAAACTGAAATTTCCGCCCTCATCCTATGCCTTCCGGCCGCTGCCAGACAACGACTTTGCCGCGCAACTAGGGATCAGAAGCATCCCGTCTCACCGGGACACCAAGGATTGCTAGCGTAGCAACCCTGTACCTTTTGCCCGGTTCTTTCTTCTTCATATTTCTGTAACAATGGAGGTTCCAAAGAGGCGTTTCGCGTTTCTCGACAAAGTGTTACGCTCAGCCGCATCGCTAAGTCGAGGTCTTCGCAATCGTTGCGCCTGGTGACATGGAATTGCCTATGCTGCGTGCGCAATATCTCAGGGACGTCGCAATCAACCTCGCGCTGGTCGCGGCCTACTTCCTTACCGGGGAACTGGGCCTGCATTTTGCATTGCTCAACGCCACCGCCACCGCCATCTGGCCTTGCACCGGTATCGCGCTCGCTGGACTGCTGATCTTCGGTTACCGCGCCTTGCCTGGAATTTTCCTCGGTTCCTTCCTGACGGCCATGACCACGCCTGACCATGTTCTCACCGCATTTGGCGTCGCCACCGGCGGCACCCTGGAAGCGCTCGCTGGCTGCTATCTTGTCAACCGTTTCGCGAGCGGCAAACAGGCTTTCGAGCGCGCCCAAGACATCTTTAAGTTTGCGCTTCTCGCCGGTTTGGCGAGCCCGGCGATCAGCGCCACGATCGGTGTGACTTCCACTTTTCTCGGCGGCTTCGTCAGCCCTGCCGCGTACGGCTCGGTTTGGTCCACTTGGCTTCTCGGAGACGCGGCCGGCGCCATCATCGCCACCCCTCTGATCCTGCTCTGGGTGGAGAATCCTTCCATCAACCGCAGTCGCAAGCACTTGGCGGAACTTGCGTGTTTGTTCGGAGGCCTGATCTTCACCAGTTGGATCGTCTTTGCCGGCGGCTTCCACTCCGTGGTGAAAGACTATCCGCTCGAATACCTTTACACTCCGTTTCTCGTGTGGGCCGCTTTTCGCTTCGGCCGTCGTCACGCCGTCACCGCCAATTTTGTCCTGGCCGCCATCGCCACCTGGGGTACCGCCAATGGCTTCGGCCCTTTTTCGCGCGCTTCGCTCAATGCCTCCCTTCTGCTGTTGCAAGTGTTCATCGGCATCATGGCCGTTACCACCCTGGCGCTCGCCGCGGAAGTCACCGAACACAGACGTGCCGACGAGCGCGTTCGCCAGCTCGCCGTCACCGATCCACTCACCGGCCTCGCCAACTACCGCCGCTTGCTAGACGCCCTGGATCTCGAAATCAAACGCTCCGAACGCACCGGCCGCCCCTTCGCCATTCTGCTACTTGATTTGGACGGCCTGAAAATTCTCAACGACGCTTATGGCCATGTGGTTGGCAGCCGCGCCATCTGCCGCCTCGCAAACACCCTCCTTGTGCATTGCCGAGAAGTCGATCTTGCCGCGCGCTATGGTGGAGACGAATTTGTTTTGGTGCTTCCTGAAACAGAAATGGAAGCCGCGCTCCAGGTCGCCCAACGCATCTCCGAACGCCTCAAAAACGATGGCGAACTCCCGAAACTTTCCGTCAGCACCGGCGCTGCGGTTTATTCCGGCGACAGTCAGTCGCTCGACGAGCTGCTCAGCGCTGCCGACCACGCCCTTTATCGCGAGAAAGACTCCTCTAAATCGAAGCAAGGGTCGAAGATCTAGGAACTGCCTTTTTTTTGACCAGCTTTAGCCGAACAATGCTGGCTTCCCCCACGGCTTACAGCTAAAATCCACGTTCGCGCCGCTGCGGCTTTTTCGTGCGTGCCGCTGCGCTTGGGAGGATTCTGGATGTACCACACGTCGCAAAAATTGACCGCCGAATTTCTCGGCACCTTCGCTCTGGTATTTTTTGGCGAAGGGGCAGCGTGCGCCACGCAGTACATACACGGAAGCCTCGACTTGAATCTGCTCATCGTCGCGCTGGCGCACGGCTTGGCCATCGCAGCGTTTTTCGCGGCGCTCTCTCAGGTATCCGGCGCGCACTTCAATCCCGCAGTCACGATTGGCTACTGGGCTACCAAACGACTAAACACTTTGGACGCGGTGCTCTATTGGGTCGCGCAACTTGCCGGCGCGATTGCTGCCGCTTATCTTTTGCGCGCCATGTTGCCAGAGGAGGCCTGGCGCAACGTAGCTCTCGGTACGCCGCAGCTGGTGCGAGACTTTCCGAAGTGGGCCAGCATGTCCCTCGAAGCCCTCGCCACCTTCTTCGTAGTTTTCGTTTTTTTCGCCACCACGCATGATGATCGCGACGCTTCCAGCACAAAATCCGCTGCCGCCATCGGCGCCACGTACACCCTCGGAATTCTCGTTGCCATGCCCTTCACCGGCGGCGCTCTAAACCCCGCGCGCGCCATTGGTCCCTGGCTCGCCACGGGCGCGCATCTCGCCAATCAAGGCGTCTACTGGGTCGGCCCGCTGGCAGGCGGGTTCCTCGCAGGACTCCTCTATGACGCGCTTTTTTTAAGCAAAAAACTGCCCGACTGAGCTGCTTCGCGCAAGCCCTGGTCCGGCGCAGCGTCCCCGCCACGCGGTGTCTATCCTGATACCCACACTGGCCATCCGCTCAGGTAACTACGTCGCAACCTCCTTTTTGCTCTCAATTGCCCCCTCCCTGTGCGGATGCTAACGTCGCCTATTAGCTGCACCATTGCGGAGTTTACATGGCCATCAGCATTGACGATCTCCTACGCCGGGCGGTCGAAACCAAATCTTCCGACTTGCACCTCAAAGTCGGCAACCATCCGTACCTCCGTATCGACGGCCAGCTCGCGCCGCTCACCGACGTGCCGCGCATTACCCCGGAAGAAATGCTGTCCATGGCCTTCAGCATGATGACCAACCGGCAAAAACAAAAGTTCAAAGAAACTGCCGAACTCGATATGGCTTACGGCGTCGCCGGCCTCGGGCGCTTCCGCGTGAACGTGTTTCAGCAGCGCGGCAACGTCGGCATGGTTTTGCGCGTCATTCCCACGAAAATTCGCACTGCGGAAGAGCTTAATCTTCCAACGGTCATTTCGCGTATCTGCGAAGAGCAGCGCGGCTTGGTCCTGGTCACCGGCACCACCGGCTCCGGCAAATCCACCACGCTGGCCGCCATGATCGACCGCATCAACGCCAATCGCGCCGACCATCTCATCACCATCGAAGACCCCATCGAATTTCTGCATCGCGACAAGCGCAGCTTCATCAATCAACGCGAAGTCGAAGTGGACACCGCGAATTTTTCCACGGCCCTCCGCGCCGCCCTGCGTCAAGATCCCGACGTGATTCTGGTCGGCGAAATGCGCGACCTCGAAACCATCTCCACCGCGCTGCTCGCCGCGGAAACCGGCCACTTGGTTTTCTCCACCTTGCACACCCTCGACGCCACGGAAACCATTCAACGCATCATCGCCGTCTTTCCGCCCCCCGAGCAAAAGCAAATTCGTCTGCAACTTGCCGCCACGCTGAAAGCCGTTGTCTCCCAGCGCCTCGTTCGTCGCTCCGATGACGTCGGCCGCGTCCCCGCCTGCGAAATCATGATCGCCACCGCGTACATCCGCGATTGCATCATCAACCCAGACAAAACGCGCCTCATCCACGACGCCATCGCCGCCGGCACCAGCCAATACGGCATGCAGACCTTCGATCAATCGCTCTTCGATCTCTACACGCGCCAGCTCATCACTCTCGACGAAGCCTTGCTCCGCGCCTCCAACGCCGACGAATTCAAGCTCCGCATCCAGGGCGTCCGCAGCGCCGCCGATTCCGCCCGCGAAGAGATGGAGCGCCAAATGGCGGACTTCGAGCGCTTCGCCCGCAAATAGTTTCGCTTATCAGTGCAAATCACCCGAGCGGGAAGACCCCATGCGAAAATTTGTAACTCTCTTGGTTCTCGTACTTGTTTCTTAAAGCAATTCGGTGCGAACAGTCCGAACCTAGCTCGCGAGCTAACCGCCGAAGCGCAAGCGCTTCGCAAACTCGGTCGTCCCGAGGACGCCGCCAGACTTGAGCAACGCATGCAGTCGCTCCAGTCGGCCCAAACAAACCCCAATTAACGCTCCGAAAGCCACCCTGATATCTTTCTCGTCCGGTCTGCGTACAAGATGGCAGATATCCTTTCCGAGGGAGCTTCCTCTTATGATCTCGCCGATCACCGTCCCGCGCCTCGCCGCCATTTTCTCCTTCTCGGCCGCCTTGATTCTGTCTCCTTTCTTCGTATCAACGTCTTCTTCGCAGGAGAAAAGCACTCCTACACCCGCTTCCGCCGACGAGAATAGCTCCTTCCTCATCCGCGGCGCTCGCGTCTTCGACGGTCAACACCTCATCTCCACCGCCGACGTGTGGGTCGATGACGGCAAAATCAAATCCATCGGCGCCGATCTGAAAACGCCGGAGGGCGTCCGAGTGATCGACGGCAAGGGCGACACCCTGCTCCCGGGCTTAATCGACGCGCACGCCCACGCGTGGGCGGACGCCTTAAAACAAGCCCTTGTTTTTGGCGTAACCACGGAACTCGACATGTTCTCCGATTTCAAATTTGACGCCGAAGTTCGCCGCATGGAAGCCGGAGGCAAAAATCATGACGCCGCGGATTTACGCTCCTCAGGCACTTTAGCCACCGTAGAAAAAGGCCATGGCACCGAATACGGTATCAAGATCCCGGTGCTCGCTAGCGCCGCAGACGCACAGTCCTTCGTCGACGCGCGCATCGCCGAAGGCAGCGACTACATTAAAATCATCTACGACAACGGCAGCGCGTACGGTCACGCAATTCCCACCTTATCCAAAGAAGAACTCGCGGCCCTGGTGAAGGCTGCTCACAATCGCCACAAACTCGCCATCGTGCACATCGGCTCAGAAGCCGGCGCCATCGATGCCATCAACGCCGGCGCCGACGGCCTTGCGCACATTTTTGAAGATGAACCTCCCTCGCGCGAATTCGTGAAGCTTGCAAAAAAGCATCACATCTTTGTCGTCGCCACGCTCACCGTCAACGAATCCGTCGGTGGCGTCGCCAGCGGCGAACCGCTGGTCACCGACGCGAATCTCTCTCCGTACCTCGATTCGCAATCGACCGCAAATCTCAAGAAATCTTTTCCGCGTGGAGCTGGCAGTAAAACCAATTTCGCTAATGCCCTCGCCGCCGTCGCCGAACTGCACCAAGCAGGCGTGCCAATCCTCGCCGGCACCGACGCTCCCAATCCCGGCACCGCACACGGCGTCAGCATCCATCGCGAACTCGAATTGCTCGTGAAAGCTGGTCTGGCACCCACCGATGCGCTCGCTTCCGCCACTTCTATTCCCGCGCACATTTTCGGGCTTACCGATCGCGGCCGCATCGCTCCCGGCCTTCGCGCCGATCTCCTGCTCGTCAAAGGCGATCCCACGCAGGACATTACCTGCACGCGGAACATCGTCGCCATTTGGAAAACCGGCTTCGAGGAAAATCGCGAACCATTTCTCCGCGCCGCGGAAAAAGAAAAGCAGGAAGCCGCCGCCGCTCGCAACGCTGCGCCACCGGCCGGCGCTAGCTCGGGTCTGATCAGTGATTTTGCAGACGGCACCAAGAAAACCCAATTCGGCTTGGGCTTTGACGTTTCCACCGACTCCATCACCGGCGGCAAATCCATCGCCGAACTAAAAATCGTCGATGGCGGATCCATCGGCAGTAAGCACGCGCTCGAAATCACGGGCACCATTTCCGACGCCTTCGCCTACGCTTGGGCTGGCGCAATGTTTTTCCCGGGCGAGGCTCCCATGGCTCCCGCCAACCTCTCCTCCAAAAAATCTCTGCATTTCTGGACGCACGGCGACGGCCGTACTTACCGCGTCATGTTCTTCACCAAATCCGGCGGCTACATGCCGGCGCAAAAAACATTTACAACTGGCCCGGACTGGACCGAAATCGTGATTCCCTTCTCCGATCTCGGCACCGACGGCCACGATATCAGCGGCATCTTGTTCAGTGCCAGTTCCGATCCCGGCGCTTTCCTCTTCGCCATCGACAACATCAGACTCGAATAACGTCGACTCGAGAGGTGCAGCATGCTGCGCCCCCGTCTTGCGTAACGCGTTCCATGCTTCTATGCTTCCAGCATGTTCGGTACGCAGCGCAAATTGGACAGCGAAGGCGAGTTGTACGACGTGGCCGTTCGCGCACTCATGCGCCGCGCCCATTCCGTCAACGAAATGAAGAGGCTTCTCACTCGCCGTGCCGACAATGAATTGCTCGTCAAGGTCGTTCTCGCGCGCCTTCGCGAAAACGGCCAGCTCGACGACGCCCGTTACGCCAAACAATTCGTTCGCCAGCGCACGGAAATTCGCCGCCAGGGAAAATTCCGTATCATGCGCGACCTCCGCGCTCGCGGCGTCCCCGACGAGCACGTGAACGCCGCTATCGCCGAATCCGCCGAACAAACCGACGAGGCCGCTCTTGTCCGCCAGCGCATCGAGCGCAAACTAAAACTAACGCACGGCGAAATGGACGACCGCAAAATCGCCTCTCTCTACGGCAGCCTCATGCGCGCCGGCTTCTCCCCAGAGCTAATCCGCTGCGAACTAAAATCCATAACCCACGCCGAAGTCCCCGAAGTGGAAACCCCCGAATAATCGCAGCACCGACCATCGTATCTTCCAGCATGGGACGGTCGTCGAACCCCACGGCGTTTCATTTTTGCTATACTTCGCCGCCGGATATTCGATGGCAACGCATACCGGCAAACTCGCCCGCATTGAATCCGTCGACGTCCTCCGCGGCCTAATCATGATCCTCATGGCCCTCGACCACGTCCGCGATTTTATTGGCGTCCCCGGCCTGAATCCGACCGATCTCACAACCACCACGGTTCCGCTGTTTTTCACCCGCTGGATCACGCATTTTTGTGCGCCGGTTTTTTTCCTGCTCACCGGCACCGGGGCGTATCTCTCGCTCGTTAGAAAGACAAAAAAGCAACTCTCATTTTTCTTGGTTACTCGCGGCCTTTGGCTTCTATTCCTCGAAGCAGTCGTCGTGCGCTGTCTCGGCTGGCAGTTCAATTTCGATTATCACCTCACCATTCTCAACGTACTCTGGGCTCTAGGCTGGTCGATGATCGTTCTTTCCGTACTGGTCTATTTGCCAACGGCGCTGGTCTCCGCATGCGGCCTCATGCTCATCGCCGGCCACAATCTTTTCGACTCCGTAGCATCCGACAACCCATTTTGGTCGATCCTGCACGTTCCGGCCATCCTGCTGAACACGCCGCAACACATCGTCTTCGTCGCCTATCCGCTGATCCCATGGATCGGCGTTACCGCGGCAGGCTTCGGGCTCGGCCAAATTTATAACTGGTCGCCTGAGCGCCGCCGCATTTTTCTGATCCGCGTAGCCCTTGCAGCAATCGCGGCCTTCTGCGTGCTCCGCGCCATCAACCGCTACGGCGACCCCGCGTCTTGGGCAAAACAAAAATCCGCAATTTTCACGGCGCTGTCTTTCATCAACACCACCAAATATCCGCCGTCCCTACTTTTCCTCCTCATGACCCTCGGCCCCGCCATGCTCTTCCTTTTCGTTGTCGATGGCCATATTCCGAGTCTGCTGCGCCCGGCGCTCGTCTTCGGCAAAGTCCCGTTGTTCTATTACCTTTTGCACGTCCCGCTGATCCATCTCATCGCAATCGTCATTTGTTTCGCGCAAAACGGCGCAATTCACTGGATGTTCGAATCGACAAACCTCAGCCAATTCCCTGTCACTCCCCCGCCCGGCTGGGGCCTCACCTTGCCAGGCGTCTACTGCGTCTGGAGCATCGTCGTAGTCATCCTCTACCCGCTCTGCCGCCGCTTCGCCGCCCTCAAGCAATCTAACCGCGCCCTCTGGCTCAGCTATTTTTGAGCGAGGATTTTCCGATCGCAAATCTTGCCGTGCGATTCGCCACTTCATCCAAACACATTTATTGAGCTGCTGCGCGTACCACCGTCAGGGACTTAAGCATTCGCACCCAGCGCGCCGGACGCTTCTCGTGTGGCGCGACGAGGCGGAAAGGCCCTTGCTGCGCCGAGAGCGGCGCGCCGTCCACCGTATCCGCCACCATCACTTCGGAATCGACGATCTCTGAATCCAGTTCTGCCAAGGAAAAAACCACGCGATAACCGTCGCCCGCCTCGGCGACCACATAAGTTGCCATCGCCGCTCCGCGCAGCTGTTCGCCTTGCGGGGCTCCCGCCCGTTGCAGCAGTTCCGCGACGGCCACGCCTTCGTAGGTCTCGGTCTTCTTTTCGTGCGGGTTTACAACCGTCAGTGTCTTACGCGGCATTTTCTTCAAATCCGCAACCGTCAGTACCAGCGGAGTCGAAACGGCGTCCGCAATGCGAAGTTCTGCTGGAACCGCGGCGGTTTGCGCCGGCGCAGCACAGACCATCGGAACAAATTGCACCAGCACGACAACGAGGAGACTTCGCAAATGTAGAAGCGCGGCGCTCCGCACGGTTAGAACCTTCAAGGTCCGTTCGCTCGAGTCGAAGCGCGTTTTCGGGATCTCCAGCGTCACTTTTCCAGCATCACTTCAGTGGACTTGATGACTGCGGAAACGCTGTCTCCGACGTTCAGCTTCATTTCTTCCGCGCTGCGCTTGGTGATCACGCTCTCGATCAGGTTGTCTCCAACGCGAATGACCACGTGAGCCATCACTCCGCCGTACTCAACTTCCACCACCGTTCCGGTGAGGCGATTTCTAGCCGAGAGTGTCATGAGGCGAAGAATACGCCGGACCGACTGCCGAGTCCAGTAACTCGCTATCTCGCCGCGCGTTCCAGGTTCTTGCGGTCCCAGTTTCCCGCAATCGCGCCCGCTTCATACGTTGACTCGCAAAAATCCAGCAAATCCTTTTCCGGATTCGCGGACGTACGCACGTCCTCGTACATCAAAAAATACTCGCCCTTTTCTTTGCTGTAAAAAGCCTTGCCAGGCAGCACCGCGCCGCTGTTGAACCCTGTCGGCTCCGGGGCGGCGTACGCATAAAACGCCGCGTCCTTGATCACTTCGCCGTCGCCCGGCCAGAATCCCACGCTGATCACCTCGTGCGAGTACGCCTCCTTGGTGATGGCATCGGCCCCGGGCCGCTCTGGAGCACGCCGGCCGGAAAAGCGCGTTACCGCCAAATCGAAACTGCCCCAGAAAAAATGCACGGGACTGCATTTCCCAATAAATCGTGCGCGAAATTCGCGAAACACCTTTTCCGTACTGACCAATATTTGCCAGAAGCGATGCGCGTACTCGGCATCGTACGATCTGTGCCCCTCGTCCAGCGTGAAGCGCACGGGACGCGGTACCTCCACCGGCATGGTCCAAACCTTGGCATGAATACCCAGCGACTCGAGCGCATCCATAAACTCCGCGTAAAATTCGGCGACAGTTCGCGGCTGCAACCGAAACGTTCGCGTCTCCCCGGCGCTGGTCGTAATTTCCAAACTGTGCGATACAAAGTCAAACACCACCTCGAACGCGCCCTTTTCATAAGGAATGGGCGATGTCGTCAGTCCACGCGAGCTAACATACAGTGTGGTGCCCCAAAAATGATTGATTGCCGGACCGAGCCCCAGCCGCACCTTGCCCACCATCTGCGTCCACATGTGTAGCGTCAGATAGGTGTCTTTCCACGTCGCAAGCGGCAGGTTCGGCCAGCGCGTTTCTGCAGTCGCCATGAATGGCCTCCCGCGGCCTCTAGCAATTCGCCGTTTTTCATTGAACGACATCTATAGGAAATCGTCAATCCGGCCACAACTGGCCTACACCCGTTCACCGATAGACACCGAAACTTACCGCGTGCTAGCGTGTTTTAAGGGTAGGACGAGAACGAACAACGGCTCCCTGGGAGTGCAGCATCGCTAAAATTGTCTAGGAGCGTCGAATGAAAAGCAGAAAAATATTATCGGTACTGGTGGTGTTTGCCGCCTTGGCTCTAACAAGCCCGCTCTTCGCGCAAAACCCGCCCCCCACGTACGCGGCCGACCAATCGCAGGCGCCTCCGCCGTCGTTCGCGCCTGAACAACTCGATCAACTGGTCGGACGCATCGCGTTATATCCGGACGCTTTGCTGTCGCAGGTTTTCGCCGCGGCAACGTTTCCAGACCAAATTCCCGAGGCCGCTAAATGGGCGGACGAACATCACTATCTCCACGGGCAAGAATTGGCCAACGCCATTCAAGAGGATCAATTGCCTTGGGATCCCAGCGTGCAGGCTTTGCTGCCGTTCCCTTCTGTCCTGGACACCATGGCTTCAGATCCAAACTGGACTCGGGACTTGGGCAATGCTTTCTTGGCGCAACAGCAAGACGTGATGGATGCCGTGCAACGCGAACGCCACAAGGCTCAGCAATATGGATACCTGCGCAGCAACGAGCAGATCGTGGTCGGCGGCGGCCCGTATGTCACCATCAATCCGGTTGATCCGGGATACATCGTGGTGCCTTACTATGATCCGGGCGTTGTCTTCTTTGCGCCGCGCCCCGGCTTTTTTGTGGGAGGCGGAATTCGATTCGGCTTCGGAGTTGGCATCGGCGGATTTTTCCGGCCGTGGGGCTGGGGCTACAGCCGCTTCGATTGGGGCGGACATCGCCTGTATATCAACGACCATCCGTGGGGCCGCACTTGGGTCAACCGGGGCGTTTACGTGCACCCCTATGAAGGCGTCCGCAGATTCGGCCCTGGCGCTCGCGTCCCGGAACGCCATGAAGTTCATTCCCGCTCCGATCGTGAGCGTTCTGCGCAGCGCGAAGGACGCCGCGTAGAAGAGGAGCACCGCGGCGGCGACCACCGTCATTAAACTTAACCAAATCCAACAACTTCGTCTGCACATGGAGTGAGTCGAAAGGCTTACTCCATGTTCTATTTGGGGCTTTTTCGGCGACTAAGAAAAGACTTGAAGCTGGAGCGAGCATCGAGGAAATCGTCGAACAATTCGACATCTCCCGCGAACAGATCAACGCGGTCTTAGAATTCGCGGCACGCAGTCTCGACCCGCCACCGCAAATAGTGCGGCAAGCTCTCCTGAGAATGCTCATTCTCTCTGATCACGTTACACCGCGCGGTGTCGCGCCAGAATATCCTCGGCCGTGAATGCCGCCACACCGGGCAGCTACACGTTTGTTGAAATTCCTTATCTCTCATAACGGTCCGACCGTACCTACGCATGAAACTTGTGCTCCCCATAATTAAAACTCTTGACAGGGGTCATAGGTAAGCTCTAACTTACCGTTAGTGGATACTTACCAAGAGGCGAAGCTCGACGCGTTGGGCGATGCTACCCGGCGGGCCATCCTGGCGCGCTTGATGGATGGCCCGTTGGCGGTAAGCGAATTGGCGCGCCATTTTCCCGTCAGTCGGCCCGCCATTTCGCAGCACCTCCGCATCTTGAAAGACGCCAACCTGGTGCTGGGCCGCGCTGCCGGAAATCGCCGGCTCTATCAATTGCATCCGGAAGGTTTCGAGACCCTGCGCGAATATTTCGAGCAGTTCTGGGGTCAAGCGCTGCAAGCGTTTCGCCACAAGGTGGAAGAAGTTCCAGAAACAATTCCAAGAGCAGCAACAAAAAAGCCCACGAAGAAATCTCGCAAAAAGGAGCGGCCATGAGCACTGCACAACCAAGCATGCCCAGCGGAGGAACCATGCCGGATGCACCGGTACGCAAGAGTGTCACGGTGAAAGCCGGCCAGCAGCGCGCTTTTGAAGTGTTCACTGCAGGCTTTGACAGTTGGTGGCCGCGCAGCCATCACATCGGCAACTCGCCGATGAAGCGCGCGGTCCTCGAAGGCCGCGTCGGCGGCCGCTGCTACAGCGAGCAGACCGACGGCACGGAATGCGACTGGGGCGAAATTCTGCAGTGGGAACCTCCGAAGCGCTTCTTGATGGCCTGGAAAATTACTCCGCAATGGCAATACCAACCGGACTTGGCAAAGTCGAGTGAAGTGGAAGTGCTCTTCACGCCGCTGGCCGACGGTTCCACGCGCGTGGATCTCGAGCATCGCCACTTCGAGCGCCTGGGAGCGGGCTGGGAAACCATGCGCGAAATGGTCAATGCCGAAGGCGGCTGGGGCGGCTTACTGCAAATGTTTGCCACCGAAGCCGCAAAAGCAAACTGACCTGGATAGTCCCGAACCCGGCGGCACTCCGGCCCCGCAGGGGTGCGGCATCGTGCCCCTGCGGGAGCTTCGGAGGTGGCGGGAAACTTTGCTTCCGCAAAAACGCTTTCCTCCTGTTCGCGGAACGATTAGGATGCAGGTCACGCTCGACCAATTCTCTAGTCGGGAGAATTTTGCGATGAAAGCCATTTGGCTGTATCGAATTGCGGCGGTGCTCTTCGTGCTGTTTGCGGCGGGACATACCTTCGGATTTCTCAGTTTTCGCGCGTCCTCCGCGGAAGGAATCGCGGTTTTTGATGCCATGAACAACGTTTCGTTTGAAGATGGCGGCACGAGTTACAGCTACGGAAAGTTTTATCGCGGCTTCGGACTTTCCTGCAGCGTAGCGATGCTGTTCTCTGCATTTATTGCTTGGCATCTCGGCAGTTTGGCGGCAAAGTCGCCGCAAGCGATTGGCGCATTAGGATGGGTATTCTGCGCGGTACAACTTGCCGGAGCGTACCTCAGCTGGAAATACTTCGGACCTCCGCCCGTAGTGTTTTCCTTGGCGCTGGCTTTATGTCTCGGCTGGGCTGCATGGCTCGTGAAATAAACTTAAGATCAGCCCTTGCGTTCGGGCGGTGCCTGCATTGATTTCAGTCTTGCCCGGAAAAGTCACACCTATTATTCTTAGCGAGTCATGAATAATCGCTCCGTCCCCGCAAATATTTTGCTGCCGCACATTGTTTATCGAAATGTTGGCGAGGCGGCTGCTTGGCTCAACAAGACTTTCGGGTTCGTGGAGCACTACCGCTACGGGCCGCCCAGCGAACCTCAGGGCGCGCAAATACATCTCGGCGAAGCCTGGGTGATGATCCGTGGAGTACGCGAGGGCGCTTCGACTCCCGCGCTTCTGGGCGCCGAGACGCAAAGCCTGACGATCTTCGTCGACGACCTCGGCGCACATTATCACCGCGCAAAATCCGCCGGCGCGAAAATCGTCGAAGAATTGCACGTCACCGAGTATGGCGAACGCCAATACGGAGCCACGGACCTCGACGGCCACCACTGGCTCTTCGCACAGCACGCCCGCGACGTAAACCCCGAGGAATGGGGCGCGACGCTCGCGAAGTAAACCAATGCCGCTTTGGTGCGGCTAAATGGTGCGCGGTTTAGGAGGGACCCCCACGCGAGTTTTTGTGAAAGTCTCTTCATGCCCAACGATCGAGGAGACGGTTATGTGTTGCTGACCGCCCGAAGGGCTTCCGGAGGTTGCGCCGCGAGCGAATATTCGGATATGCCAAGCGTGCGGCACCGTTGCACCCAGTCCTCCGCCCGCGTCTTTCCGGACATAATTTCGCGAACCACGACGAAGGGATTCAAACGCGCATCACCGCGCTGCAGGTCCATGACCTCAGGCGGGGCGGACATTTGCCAGCCGTGGTTCAAGAGCGCTAGAGCAAAACTGATGGCGAGGAGTTCGGCAGCGCGCTCCGTGCGCTGCCCACGCGTCAGCAAAGTGCCTTTCGGGTCGCGGATCTGCGCGCCCAGCTCCGCCAATTTGGCGACGGCTTGCGGCAAAGATTCCGCGGTTATTCCCTGCAAGAGGTTCGCGTAGGTCGCTACCGCCTTCTTCCAATTTGGCAGTCTCACGTCGTTGACCACGCGGTCCCATGGTATGAACGTCAGCGTGTCGGAAGAAAGAACCGGAAATAGCGTTCTCACAAGATTCAGTTCCGTCTCTCGCGGATTTTCGAGCAGCGTAGATGCTGGTTGAGTTTCCGGTGTCCGCGCCAGGGCGGGCAGCTTTTCGGCCGCTGCGATGCGTTCGCGTAACGGCGGATGAGTGTCATACGGATGGCTCTTCGGCTTAAGCAGCGCGGAATTCATGATCGCGGTGACTTGCACGGCGATCGCCGGCCTAGCGACAAATTGCGCGAAGCCATCGCCAAGTCCCGGTATCGTGCCGCTCTCGAGCAACGGAGCGATTTCGGTTTGCCAGTAAGCCGGCCAAGCCGGTCCCGCGCCGTTAATAGTGCGCAGACCGGCGATGAGCGGTTGCGGGCCAGCGACGAGGCAAGCGAGTTCGTCGGCGCGAAACTCCTGACGACGCGAGATGAGATTCGTGATAGTCATAAAAAACTTGAAATACCACTTCAAAAGCGTAGTCACAAACAAATAAGCGATTCGCAAAATACCTAAACGCGCCAAGGCGTCCAGGGTGCCCACACTTTGAAAGACGCGAATGATGGCCATGCGCGTTTTGTACACCCACGGGCCGAGGCGAGTATCGCCGCCATAGTAATGCGCGAATTCGTGCGCGAGCACGGCGCGAAATTCAGAAATGTTGAGCAACGCGAGCAACGGCAATCCTAGTCCCATGATCCGGCGACTGCCAAAACCCATGATGCCGCCGCGATCGGCGACGAAGGCGTTCATATCCCCGATTAAATACACTTCGTGCGGAAGATTTTCGTCGAGCGAGTTAGCGATGTCGTCTAGTTCGGCGAAAAGCCGCGGATGTGCGCCGCGCTCGAGCAGCGGACCCGGAGCCTCAAACTTGTCGAGCCTGGGCACCATAGACCAAAGGAGCGCGCCGGCGATGGCGATGCCGAACAACAAGAGGGCAAGCACTTGGAAGTTGGCGTGGCCGCTGTCCAGCGCTAGATAAGGGAGACAGACGCAGCCAGCGGCGAGCGTCAACAAAACCACGTACGAAAGAACGACCATGACGATCGAGAGAATGGCGAAGACCGCCATGGAGCGACGCGGGCGAATCGTGATTTTGACAGAAGTCATGAGCCGAGGCGACGAATACTAACATGGTGAGTCCTACCGCGTAATTTTTAGATCCGATTCAGGATGGGTTCGTCTCAGTGCAAAAGCGTCAGGTCGATCTGACGCTTGATTTGGTAACGTGCGGGTTCGCCGCAGTGCGCGAGCTCCGCGTCACTGCAATCGCGCTCCAGAACTTCGACGGGATTGTCCAGTGTCGCAGACAGGATCTTCCCGTCGCCGGCTACTTTGATCCGCACGTCGAACGTTTCTTTGCCGATTTCCGCAGAGAATTTCCCTCCGCCGCTGTTTTCAACTTCCACCCAATTGTTGGGCGCGTCTGCGACCGGCGTTTTCATCCAGTCGGCGGTCAGCTTGATTTGCGGTTCTTTGGGGACCACATGCCGGACCACCAGGGTGGCGATTCCCTGCTCGTTCTTCTCGGCTAACGTTAGATCGAAGTCGATGGAATCTTGCCCAAGCAAAACGTAGTTACCGTCGGCCCAGGAATTCGGCGTGCCACGCGCAAAGTAAAAATGATCTCCGGCGCGATGAAGTTGCTGCAACTTATTGGCGAGCCACAGGTCGCTATAAAACGTCAGCAAGTCCGTGATCGGACCGATCAGCGGTATCACCTGGCTGAGATCCGGCACCGTGGGAGTCGCGTTCGCGTCGAGCGAAAGGGTCTGCCGCAGATTCTGCGCGGCCGCGGATAGCTCAACGGGTTTGCCGTTCACCACTAGATTGGACCATGCGCACTCTTCGGAGAATATTCCCGCAGCGTCTTTTTTTACCACGCAGTTCACGTCCGCTTGGTATGCCGTCGTGGAGTAGCGCCCTTGATTCGTTGCTCGCATGTGATAGCCGAGCTTTTCGCCCTCGTGGTATTGCCTCGTCAGCAAGACGGTGCTACTCAGAGCGGTAGAAACAGGGCTCCGCGCGGGCGGCGTTTGGGCTAACCCCGAATGTGCCATCGCCAAGGCGAGAAAACCGGTGGCAAAGCAAAAAATCGAGGTTCGAGGCATGCACACTCTCCTGAGAGGAACATGATTTAGCTGTTCACTCTACCTCTTCGGGCTTGCGTTGTCAGGATATTTAGCGCAACGCTGAAAACTAGGTGGCGCACTGGCAAATTCTGCTAGGCTGGGCCGAGCAGCGGTCGCGAAGTAGAGGAGCGAAAACGTGCCAGTCGTGGCGGGAGTGGATCTGGGCGGTACAGCGATTAACTATACGCTGGTGGATCAGCAGGAACGTTTTCACATTGAGAGTTTGTGCGAGCATCCGGCGCTTTCAAAGCAGGGGCCGGAGGTGTGTCTTGCACAAATTGCGGACGGACTAAAGATTGCGACGGAACGCGCGGGCGTGACACTCGATGATGTGGTGGCGGTGGGACTGGATACGCCCGGCCCGGCGAGCGCGGCGGGGCAACTGAGCGCGCGCGGGTCGACGAATTTTGTGCACGCGCTGTGGTCGGCATTCGATATTCGCGGAGGCTTGGCGCAAAAGCTTGGCAAGCCGGTTTCCTATTTGAACGATGGAAATGCCGCGGCGCTGTGGGGGCATTACACGCTTTTTGGTTCGGACAGCAAGGAGACGTCAGTCTCCACGATTATCGGCACGGGAAATGGCGGCGGAATTATTCTGGACGGCAACGTGGTGAAAGGCCGCAACGGATTTGGCGGAGAGCTGGGCCATGTGCTGCTGCCCTATCAAAGCATTGCGGACACCAGCGGACTAAAGCCGCTGTGCAATTGCGGCCGCGTGGGAGATTTAGAATCGCTATGTTCGCTGACGGGGATTGAGCGAAATTTGCTGCCTTATTTCTTGCCGCGTTATCCGAATCACGAGCTCGGGAAAATGGAACCGTCCAAAGCGGCGAAAATGGTGCGCGGCCTGGCGGATAAGGGCGACGAGCTAAGCAAAGAGATTTTCCGCGTGCAAGCGCATGCGTTGGGGCTTTTCTTCGACGAAATGATCAATACGTTCGACCCGGATGCGCTGATCGTCGGCGGTGGCGCGCTGGAAACCAGCGCGGGTTTTCAGAAATGGTTTATGGCGGAGATTCGCGTGGGCATGCCGAACCAACGCGAAGAGCAAGTGGATATTCCGATTTACGTGATGCCCAATGGCGACACGGCTGGCGCGCGCGGTGCGGCGATCGAGGCGTTGAAACTGGCGCGGCAAAGCGGATTGATGTAGTTCTCGCGCGACTTGAAATTGCGTTCGCTTTTTTGAACGAATGGGCTACTCAAAAACGGATTGGTTGCAGTCTGTTTGATCGCAGCACAGCCTAAAACAGAAACGGCGCGAGGCGCCGCGTGCGGCCCATGTAATTTTTGTATGGTTCGCCGAGAGCGGCGATGAGCGCGCTTTCTTCGACAGAGATGCGATAGGCGTAAGCCACGCCCATGCACGCAAGCATGACTACCAGGCTGGCCCAGTTCCCCAGCGCGAGTCCAAGCCCTACTAACGTGATCAGTGCTCCGGTGTAGGACGGGTGGCGGATATAGCGGTACGGGCCGGTCTCGATGACCGTTTGCCCGGAATGCACGGCGACTTGATAGGTGAAAAATTTTCCAAGGACGATCATCGCGTAATAGCGGAATGCCATGCCGAGCAGCATCAGCGCGATGCCGTTGAAAAAGACGGCCTTGCGATGCCAGGTGATGGTGGCTTGCGGAAGAACGAAGCTCAGCGCAAAGGCCAGGCCGACTCCAATCCAAAGGAGAATGATGATCAGCAGGTACGAACCGCGGTCGCGGGCGTTCGCGGGATTTTTGGAACGATGGCGGAAAGTGCCACGCGTTTCGAACGCCAGCCACAGCATGTAGGCGGTCCAGAAAGTGCTGGCGTAAAGTGGGCCGCCGCTAAATGGTAACGGATACAAGGTTTGGGCTCGCAAGCGAGAAGCGTGAGCATTGTACGCCGTAAAGAGTCAGAGATGCAGCGGAACAGCGACGCAAAGCGCGGAACGAAAAAAGAGACGAAACTATTTCGTTACTTTCTTCTGAGAGCAAGCGAACATGCCGAGAAGGCCGAAGCCCATGAACAGAAACGTGGAAGGTTCGGGCGTGGCGACGATTGGCGGCGCTACGAAAACATCGATCATGCCCGTTGCCTCCGTTCCATTCGCGGCTTCGGCAGAGAATGCGAAGTTATCGAGGCCGGCGAAACCTGCGTTGGGATCGTAGAACAGAGTGCCTGCGGTCGCATCAAAACCGGAGATGGTGCCATCGCTCGGAGCTCCGATGCCGTAGGAGACGATAGGAACTCCGTTGGTGGGAGACGCTAGTGTGGAAAGCAAAATTTCGAGCGGAGTCGCAGACGCGGTGCTGAATACGCCGGTCGAGACCACCGGAGGCAAGCTGACTTCCTTCACCGTAACATGGATGTTCGAGGGGTTTGAAACATCGCCGAGAGTGTCGGTCGCGACGTAGTCGAAGCCGTCTGAACCGAAGTAATACGTGCTGGGCGTGTAGTCGAAAGTGCCGACAGGGCCGGCTGGGCTAATCAAGCCGTTGAACGGCCCTAGAATGATAGTGTACGAGGCGATGGCATCGGTGGAGCTGACCAAGCTCGAGAGCGAAAAAGTGAGCGGGCTGTTTTCGTTGACCGTGATGCTTCCGGGACTGGCGAATACGCTGTCGGCAAACGTGCTGGTCGGAAGCGCGCTCAACAGGGCCAGCAGCAGACCCTCGGTGAGGCCGCGCTGACCAAAATTCAGAGAGCGAATTGCTTTCATGGGCTGTTCCTCCGCGATGGCGCCAGACGCACCGGTCTGCCTAGAACCTAGGCAATTGCGCTTCCCGGCTAACCGACTGAAAAGAAAGGGCCTGGATTTGAGCGGGCGCCAAGATATCGAACGGCCTGCAGATAGTCTGCAATTTTTTGGACCTGTCGGCGACGTAAGACACCCCAGTGTAATTCCGCGCTACTCGGTGGCGAACGGATTGCGCGGTCTGCGATACTGTGGGCTTGCGATTCTGTGGATGAGCTGGTTGCTGAGGGTGGATCATTTCGATGATGACGGGGAATGAGATTCGGGAGAAGTTTTTGGAGTTTTTTGAGAAGAGCGGGCACCGGCGGGTGCGCAGTTCGTCGCTCGTGCCGCATGGGGATCCCACGCTGCTCTTTACGAATGCCGGGATGAATCAGTTTAAGGATGTGTTTTTGGGGTTGGAAAAGCGCGAATACAACCGCGCTACCACCGCGCAGAAGTGCGTGCGGGCCGGCGGGAAGCACAACGATCTAGAGAATGTGGGTTTTACGAAGCGGCATCATACTTTTTTCGAGATGCTGGGGAATTTTTCGTTTGGAGATTATTTCAAGCGGGAGGCCATTGCGTTTGCGTGGGAATTGATTACGTCGAAGGAGTGGTTCGGAATCGATCGTGAAAAATTGTACGTGACGGTGTTTGGCGGCGCGGAAGTAGCTCCTCGGACCACGCTGGGCGTGGATGAAGAGGCGCGCGGATTTTGGATGGAGCAGCCGGTGCCGGCGGAACGCGTCGTGCCAATTCCGGGGCTCAAAGATAATTTTTGGGCCATGGGAGATACCGGGCCGTGCGGGCCGTGTTCTGAGATTTTTTACGATATGGGGCCGGCGGGTTCCGAGGAAGGTCACACGGATTGTAAATTTCCCTGCGATTGCGGCCGGTATGTGGAGATTTGGAATCTGGTTTTCATGCAGTTTAGTCGCGATGCGTCGGGTGTGCTGAGTCCCTTGCCGAAGCCTTCGATTGATACCGGAATGGGACTCGAGCGGGTGGCGGCGGTTCTGCAGGGCGTGATTTCGAATTACGATACGGATTTGTTTGTGCCGCTGCTCAAGCGGGCCGCGGAGCTTTGTGGCGTCGATTCTGCGCACGAGATCCCAGCGGAAACGCGAAAGGGCGGTGCGGCGTCGCTCCGTGTGATTGCGGATCACGCCCGGGCTACGACCTTTTTGATTGCGGATGGCGTGCAGCCTTCGAATGAGGGGCGCGGATACGTATTGCGAAAAATCATTCGTCGCGCGATTCATCACGGGCGCTTGTTGGGGATGAAAGAGCCGTTCTTGTTTGAGATGGTTTCGACGGTGCGCGCGTTGATGCAAGCGGCGTATCCGGATTTGGAAGCTTCGCAGAAGCATGTCGCGCGCGTACTGCTGGCGGAGGAGCGGCAGTTTGGTCGCACGATTGAAGCGGCGTCTGGAAAACTAGATGCGTTGCTCTCAGAGGCCAAGAACGCGGCAGGCGACACTGCGCCGGCGAAGCTGGAGGGCGCAAATGCGTTTCGCCTGTACGAGACCAACGGCTTGCCGCGCGATTTCATCGCCGATGCCGCACGCGATCAGGGCGTAATTTTTGATGCCGAGGGATTTGACGCCGCGCTCGAAGCGGAACAGACGCGAGCCCGCGCTTCGTGGAAAGGCGCAGCAGCGAAAGAGGCGGCGAATCCGGCGTTTGCGAAGATTGCGGAGAATTTTAAGACGGAGAAGGAATTTTACGAGCACGGGGCAGCGTCAACGAAGGCCAAGGATTGCCGGATTGCAGCTATCATCACAAAAAACGGCCCGGTCGCCGAGCTGCAGGCTGGCGAATCTGGCGAAGTGGTGCTGGATCGCACGGTGATCTACGCGGAGTCTGGCGGGCAGATGGCGGACACCGGCGCGTTTTACGGTGCGTCGGAATCGCAGATGCTCGCCGAAGTGACGGGCGCTTACTACCCTGTCGCACGATTGGTGGCGCATCACGTTAAGGCGAAGGAAACTCTGCGCCTCGGAGATCGCGTCACCGTGGTGGCGGACGCCGAGCGGCGGGCGCGGATTATTCGGAATCACTCGGGGACGCACCTGGTGCACGCGGCGCTGCGCAATACTTTGGGCACGCACGTGAAGCAGGCCGGCTCGCTGAATGCGCCGGAGCGGCTGCGCTTTGATTTTTCGCATTTCGCACCGGTGGATGCCGAAGAGTTGCGCGACATCGAGCAGCAGGTGAATGACGAGATCCGCTGGAACACGCCGGTCGAGACGAGCGTGACCTCGATCGACCAGGCGCTGGCCTCCGGGGCGCTGGCCTTTTTTGGCGATAAATATCCGGAAAGCAACGTCCGTGTCGTGACCATTCCGGACGAGCGCGCGCCCCGCGGCTTCTACTCCAAGGAGCTTTGCGGCGGCGTGCACGTCGACCGCATTGGCGACGTGGGCGTGCTCAAGATTGTAGGCGAGCAGTCCGTGGCGGCCGGGGTGCGGCGCATTGAAGCGGTCACCGGCATTGGCGCGCTGGAGCATTTTCAGCAGCAGGCAGCGATCTTGTCGCAGGTAGCCTCGCAGCTGAACGTGGCGGAGGATTCGGTGTTGTCCACCGTGGAGAAAATGGCAGCCACGGTGAAGGCTTTGGAGAAGGAGCTCGAAGGGCAAAAGCGCAAAAGCGCGCTGGGGCAATTGGATGACCTTTTGAGCAAGGCGCAGACCGTCAAAGGCGTGAAGGTGGTGGCTGCGGAGGTGGGTTCGGTGGACCGCGAAGGCCTCCGGCAGCTCGTAGATTCGCTGCGCCAGAAGCTAGGCTCTGGCGTGGTCGCCTTAGGGATGCCGGACGGCGGCAAAGTCTCTTTGATTGTTGGAGTTACGAGGGATTTGACGGGCAAAATTCACGCCGGGAAGCTCATCAAATCGCTGGCCGAACAGGTGGGTGGTTCGGGGGGCGGCAGGCCCGATTTGGCCGAGGCTGGCGGAAAAGACACATCGCGGCTAAAAAGTGCCTTGGCAAGCGTTCCCGGGCTTATAGAGGGCTTGGTATAATCGGTGTGGCGCTAGGTGTCCAGCGCTGGTGGTTTGTTCGGCTCATTCGTCTTGAACTGTTCGGGCGTCTTGCACTGTTCGGGACGCGTGTGCTAGAGACGTCAGTCACAACCTATTTGGCTGTTTTTCACGGCGATGCACAGACGCGAGACAATCCCGGCCTGTTTGGTTTTGGCGATGCTCGTGGTTTTTTCTGCCCCGGCACACGCGCAAATCGCTAAAGTCACCAACGACGACGGGCGCCGGCTATTTATCAACGCGGATCCCCCCGCGGCGCTTCGGCTGGCTTCGAGCAAGCCTCGCGCAACCATCTACCTCAACGGCGAATCTTCTTTTGCAGGGTTTTCGCGACCATCCATGAGCATTGACCGGGACGGCGCGGAAAAGCTGGTGCGGGAGGCGGCGGAACGCCACCATGTGGACGCCGCACTGATCCGTGCGGTGATTGAAACGGAATCGAACTGGAACTCCGGCGCGGTTTCGCGCAGGGGCGCGGGCGGGTTGATGCAGTTGATCCCTACCACCGCGCAGCGCTTTGGCGCGAGCGATTTGTTCAACCCGCAACAGAATATCGACGCCGGGGTTCGTTATCTGAAGACGCTGCTGGAACGTTATAATGGCAACTTGGACTTGGCGCTGGCGGCGTACAATGCGGGAGAAGGTGCCGTGGACCGCGCGCATGGTATTCCGGCGTTTCGCGAAACGCGGAATTACGTGCATAAGGTGCAAGACGCGTACTTCCGGCCGGGCTCTGGCCGGCTGCAAGATGCCTTCACCAACGCGCGAGCGATTCACCGCGACGTGGACGGCAGCGGGCGTATTGTCTTTTCAAACGACTGAGCGAAGATTAGTAGCGCAAAATTCCGGGATTTCTGCGAAAAATGATACGGCGGTGAGAGGGCACCCCTGGAGTATGCTGACTGGCCAAAAACATTTCCACACGGCCTTCGCCCCTTTTTCGCCGGTTTTTGCTTTGCGCGCGCTCCTGGCTTTAAGCGCCGCGCTGTTTTCGTCCGGCGCGCTGGTGACGAGAGCGCACGCCGGCGAGCCGGAAGCAACGTACTCCGTAAAAAGACAAGCAGCATCCTTGCAATTTTCGCGCGCTGAACAGCTGCGTTCCCTGCTCAACAGCAAAGCTCCGGAAAAACGCACGTTGGCGGAGTACAAGCAAACGGTCGCCAATTATCGCCGCGTTACGCTGATCACGCCGCGCGCTCCCGAAGTGCCGGATTCCCTGCTGGCGATCGCCGAACTCTTCAGCGAGATGGGCGACCGCTTTGGCCGCAGCTACTACCAGTCCGCCGTGGATACTTACGAATATTTGGTGCGCGAATATCCCACCAGCAAGTATTGCCAGGATTCGCTGCTGCGCGCCGCCAAGCTGCAGCGCAATCAATTGGGAGATTCGGCTGCGGCGAACGCGACGTACGAAGATTTTGTAAAGCGCTATCCGCGTTCCCCGCGGCGCCGCGAAGCGCAGGAAGGCTTGGCGGAGATTGCGCTGCTCGAAAACAGCGAGCGTCCCGCGCCGGCGGTTAACACTCCGGCGAAGACCGCGCCGCCTTCCGCGCGATCGAATCCCGCAATCGTTACGGAGGTGGTGGAGATTACGCCGAGCCCTGCAGCGCCAACTCCCGCTGCGTTCACGCACAGCGGCGGCATGCCCAACGATGACGCCGCGGGAAATGCGCCGCGCGTGCGGCGCATTCGCTCCAGCGCGAATGGCGAGGCCACGCGCGTCACGATCGACCTCGAAGGCAGCGTGCAATATTCCTCGGCGCGCATCAGCAATCCGGAACGCATATTTTTTGATTTGCATGCGGCGCGGCTGACGCCCGAAGTGGCGCGCGGAAATATTCAAGTGGACGGCCGGCTGCTCACCGCAGTGCGCGTAGCGCAGAATCAAACGGGGGTGGTGCGCGTCGTTCTCGACGTAAACGGCGTGAAGGATTACACCGCCTCGCTCTCTAGCAATCCGCCGCAACTGATCATCGATTTGTATGGCACGGTGGCCGCGGACACCCCGGTGCGCAGCGCTAAACTAAAACGCGACTTGCGGATGCCGCCTCCCGTGCCGGCGACGGCTGAGAATGCGCGCGCGAATACCGCGGGCGATATCGGCACGTCGGCGGATATCGTGCTCGACGGTGCGGAGCCTGTCTCGGGAAGAACTACCGCGTCGGTTACCCCGCAGTCCAGGAATGGAAATTCAGCGGCTCCGGCATCTACGCCGCAGGCTAGCGTCGCGGCAAACGTAAATGCGATGAGTTCAACGCCAACCGTGGCGCCAAACACTGCCGCCAATGGCGTGGTGAACGAAAAGAGCCAGCGCGCCAAGACGCTGAAAGCTACGAGCGCCAGCAGCAAGCCGGATTTGATCCGCCCGGCAAGTTCGCCGACGGCCACCCACGACGGTCAATCCACGCTGACGCGCACGCTCGGCCTGAAAATTGGCCGCATCGTAATCGACGCCGGACACGGCGGACACGATACCGGCACGATCGGCCCCACGGGCTTGATGGAAAAAGATTTGTGCTTGGACGTCGCGCTGCGGCTGGGAAAATTGATTCAGCAGAAGCTGCCCGGCGCTGACGTCGTCTACACGCGCTCCGACGACACCTTCATTCCGCTCGAAGAACGCACCAACATCGCGAATCAAACAAAAGCCGATTTGTTCATCTCCATCCACGCCAATTCCAGCCAGGATCACGCGGCACGCGGGATCGAGACTTATTATTTGAATCTACGCGGCACCCCGGAATCCATGGAAGTGGCCGCACGCGAGAATGCCACCAGCCAGCAAGGCATTCACGATTTGCAAGACGTGGTGCGCCAGATCGCGCGCACGGAAAAGATCGACGAATCGAAAGAGTTCGCCGAAGACGTGCAGGATTCGCTGTCGAAGCGCATTCAAAGGTCCGCGAAGACCGTCAAGAATCGCGGCGTGCGCAAGGCTCCATTCGTCGTGCTGATTGGCGCGGACATGCCGTCGATCCTCACGGAAATTTCGTTCCTCAGCAATCCATCGGATGAGCAATTGCTGAAGAAACCAGAACAGCGGCAGCATGTCGCCGAAGGAATTTTTAGCGGAGTTGCCAGCTATCTGGAAAGTTTGAATAGCGTGGCTTTCAATCAGCCGGGCAAGCCGGCGCGATCCCACTCGCCCACGCCGCCGGTGGAAGAATCCAGTAACCAAAAATAGCGGATCAGAAATAAATCGAAGATATTCGCCAATCGTCCGGGCGAACTGCTCTAGCCGTCGAACGGCCCTAGCTATCCTGGTTGCGCACTAGCGACAGGAACTCATCGCGCGTCTGTTTATTGTGCCGGAACGCGCCTAGCATCGCGCTGGTCACCGCTTTGCCGTGCTGTTTCTCCACACCACGCATCTGCATGCACAGATGGCGCGCCTCAATAATTACTCCCACGCCCTGCGGAGCGATCTTTTCCTCGATGGCCGTGGCAATCTGGCTGGTCATGCGCTCTTGAATCTGCAAACGCCGCGCAAACATATTCACCAAGCGTGCGATTTTGCTCAACCCGACGACTTTCTTATCCGGCAAATAAGCGATGTGCGCTTTGCCGAAAAACGGCAGCAGATGGTGTTCGCACAGGCTGAAAAATTCAATGTCCTTGACCACCACCATTTCGTCGTAACAAACGCTGAACGTTGCGCCATTGAGCACCTCGTCGACGTCTTGCTGATAGCCACTCGTCAAAAACCGTATCGCTTCTTCAAAACGTTCGGGAGTTTTGCGCAGCCCCTCGCGCTGCGGGTCTTCGCCGAGCTGTGCAATCATTTTGCGCACCAGGTCGGCTATGCTTTCGTTGGCCACACCAGTGCCGTTCTCGTGAAGCAATATTTCTTCGATTGGCTTGGTCACAGATTGGGTTCCTCGTTTGCATCCCCGGCATACTCGAAAGTGTTATTGCCCGTTTCTTCGACGCGAACGCGTTCGAGCGTTGCTTGGGAAAAGTTTTTTAATCGCTCAAAAA
>Ga0182024_10004539_pt1 | contig 31860 bp, 31 predicted proteins | sample P32metaG_FD_120480 | JGI IMG/M metagenome (GOLD analysis project Ga0182024, IMG submission 120480) | Permafrost microbial communities from Stordalen Mire, Sweden - P3-2 metaG (Illumina Assembly) | ecosystem: Environmental > Terrestrial > Soil > Wetlands > Permafrost | place: Sweden: Stordalen...
CGACTTAAGACCCATCAGGAGGCTTGTGAGGAGATATAATCCGATGAAAGCAAATACCAGCCGCGGCGCTGCGCTGTGGCGCGTTCTGCCGTCTCTGCCGATCCTGCTGTTCGGCGGCTTCGCCGCCTGCGCAGCGGAAGGCAATGATTTCCCGGGGAGAGATGCGCCCGCCGATCCCACGGCGCAGGTAGATCTTGGAGGGGCGGGCCATTTTGTTATTCTGTCGCAGTCTGGAATCACAGACGTTCCGGCTTCGGCGGTTACAGGAAACGTTGGCGTCAGTCCCATCACGGGTGCCGCCGACCACCTGTCTTGCGTCGAAGTGACCGGAAAAGTCTATTCGGTCAACGACGCCGGCCCTCCGTGCAGCAGGACGGCTCCCCGGAGGCTGACCAATGCCGTAGGCGACATGCAAGCCGCGTACAAGGATGCCGCGGGACGGACGGCGACAGTTACCGAGCTCGGCGGCGGAAATATTGGCGGACTTACGCTTGCTCCGGCCGTCTACAGCTGGAGCACGGATGTAAATATATCGACCGATGTGACTCTCAAGGGCGGCTCACATGACATATGGATCTTCCAGATATCGAAAAATCTCATCCTGGCCAACGCCACGCATGTTGTCCTGCGCGGACACGCCCAGGCCCAGAACATTTACTGGCAGGTCGCCGGCAAAGCGGCCCTTGGTACAACCTCGCACTTCGAGGGAATACTCCTGAGCAAAACGCTGGTCGCCATGAAAACCGGCGCATCGATAAATGGCCGGCTGCTTGCGCAGACCGCGGTGACCTTGCAGAAGAACAGCGTCACCGCTCCTTAGAACGCCCCGGGCATATTTCGGGCGTCGCCTGCGAAACATTGTCCGGGGTACAGGGCACGACCGTATCGATCACGCACGCAACCTTTTCGCCAAACACCATTCGAGCCGCATCGATCGTGACGCCGCGCTCCTGCCCCGCCCGGTCGAGCATCATTCGCGTTCGCAAGAAAAAAGGCTCCCCACGCAGAGCGGGGGAGCCTTCCTTTCGTGGAATGTGTCAGTTCAGTTGTGCGGCCCGTCGGGACGATCGGATTTGGAGTCATCCCGTGCCGGCCCACGCTTGTCCATACGATCCGGCTGCATCCCGCCGCGGTCAGGTGCCATGTCGGGGTGACCGGGGCGCACTGCGCCTCTGTCGGCGGGGAAGCGTGCATTGACGCGATCCGCGCCATCGAAGCCGTCGTATCGCCCGTCTCTATAGTAGCCGCCATTGCTGAATGTCAGCGAACCGGGAACTGGGCCGCCTCGCCATTCATTGCGATGCCAGCCGCCACCCACCCAGAATTCGCGCTGGCCATTCTCCATTCGCCAGCGATACGGCCCGTGATACCAGGCCCCGCCGAAGTAGATGGGGTCATAGTACATTGACCCTTCATAGGGAGAATATCCGGGGCCGGGAGCGTAGAAGACACCGGGTACGCCGATGCCGACGGACACATCGACGCCCGCCGTCGCGATCGTCGGGACCATGAGTGCCGCGCCGGCAAGCGCCGCCGCCGCAACTGTTGATTTGAGAAGCATATTCATTGCAAATTTTCCTGGTTTTGAGGAGCTGTCGTAATGGCGTCATGCCGTTCGACGCGCCCAAGGCCGTTTACAAAGTGTTTCGTGCAAGGAGCAGCGCGGGATCGCAGAAAAGGACAAAGCTCGCGCTGCGGGTGAAACACGCACGAAGAGCTTCGTCGCTAGACATTAAACGTGCATGTTTCTGTTTGGTTCCCCGCCGATAGGGACGCCCCCAACGTCCGCGATTTCCCCAATGTGAGCGGTTTTTATACTGGATCAAGTGAACCCAGTATCACTAGAGATGTTGCCAGTTCGCATCGCGCGCGCGGGCAAGAATCTTCCTCGTATTTTCCCCTGTTGGTTTGAAAACCAGAGTGTTCCCGTCAGAGCGCCAAGCGACCCTCCTCGTCAAACTTGAGGCCGTCAGTTTTGGCCGGGTCTGGATTCTGCGGTTGGAGACTGTAGGTCAAAAGGCAGCGCAGATTCCCTGTTGGTCAGAATATAGCGCTCTCAAGATAGGCCTACCGCTGCATCTGCATGATTTGCTGCATCGGCATCAGGTTGTGATTGAGATGCGCCATGATCCACACCGACCCAAAGACGATGAGACCCACAATCAGCAATCCGAAGGCGAGCGCGAGAATGTTGTTCGTGTTGTCGGGCGCGGTGGTGAGGTGAAGAAAGAACACCAGATGAATTCCCATCTGCGCCACCGCAAGCGTCGCCAGAGCCACGGGAATGCCGGGACCGTATATGAGGTCAGTCTTGGCGATCCAGAACGAGGCGGCGGTGAGCAGGATGGCGAGACCAAGTCCAATGATATAGTTCGCGAGCCGCGCGCTGCTTTCGTCGCTCGCGCCGTCCTTGTCGCCTTCCTCGTGTTCGAGCCCCTGCCGGTCCGCATCCGTTGTCATAGCCGCGTTCCCACCAGATAAACGAGGGAGAAGATCGCCACCCAGATGATATCGAGGAAATGCCAGAACATGCTGAAGCAGAGAAAGCGCCGACCGATATCGGGCCGAAAGCCCTTGGCGTAGAACTGCGCCATCATCGTGCCGAGCCACAACAGGCCGGCCGTTACGTGCAATCCGTGACATCCGACCAGCGTGAAGAAACCAGTGAGAAACGCGCTGCGCGTCGGACCGTTGCCGTGCGCGGCAAGTGCCGAGAACTCCGAAGCTTCGAGCAGAAGAAAAGCGAGACCGAGAAGTCCGGTGATCGTCAGCGTCACCTGCGTGAGAACCTGATTGCGTCGCGCAACGGCAATCGTCGCGAGGCCGCAGAAAAAGCTGGACGTTAGCAGGCAGGCCGTTTCGAGCGCCACGCGGTTCAGTTCGAAGATATCACGCGCCCGCGGTCCGCCAGCGGTCGCGTCGGCCAGCACCGCGTAAGTTGCAAACAGACACGAAAAGATGACGATGTCGGAGAGCAGAAAAAGCCAGAATCCGTAGCCGACGATGACACGTTTCGTCGCTGGTCCGCCGCCGCCATGGCCGCGCGAGAGATTGGGCGCCTGCCAGCCGAGGCGATACGGATCGGACGTGGGTATGGTGGAATCCACCGCGCTCATGCCAATGCCTCGCCGCTCAGCGCTTCCTGCCTTGCTTCACGATTGGCGCGGTCGATGCGCGCCACCTCCGCCGCGGGAATGATGTACTCTGGTACATCACGCCATGCGAACACGACGAAGGTTGCGTAGGCGCCGATCAGCCCGACGATCATGAACCACCAGATGTGCCAGATGAGCGCAAAGCCCACGATGGTCGCAAAAAAGGCGCAGACGAATCCCGTCGGGCTGTTGCGCGGCATCTCGAGCGGTTGGTAATCCGGCTCCTTGCCGAGACGCGCGGCTTCGCGGGCGCGACGCTTCATCTCCCAATAGTGCTCGGCATCCTTGACCTGCGGGAGCACCGCGAAATTGAACACCGGCGGCGGTGAGGACGTTGCCCATTCGAGCGTGCGGCCGTCCCACGGATCGCCCGTCTCGTCGCGCAATTCATGGCGGCGCAGGAAGCTCACGGCGAGCTGCATAACCTGGCAGATCACGCCACCGATGAGAATGACGATTCCCAGGCCGGAAATTAGAATCCAGGGACGCCATTCCGGTACGTCGTAATGCTGGAGGCGGCGCGTCATGCCGAGAATTCCGACAACATACATCGGCATGAAGGTAACGTAGAAGCCGACAAGACCGAACCAGAAGGTCGCCTGGCCCCAGCCCTCATGCAGGCGGAAGCCAAAGGCTTTCGGCCACCAGTAGGCGATTCCCGCCAACAGCGCGAACACGACGCCGCCTACGATGACGTGATGGAAGTGTGCCACCAGAAACATGCTGTTGTGCAGCAGAAAGTCGGCCGGTGGGACAGCCAGCAGGACGCCGGTAAGGCCACCGGTGATGAAGGTGGTCATGAACCCCAGCGACCACAGCATCGGTGTAGTGAAGCGGATACGACCGCCATACATGGTGAATAGCCAATTGTACATCTTCACGCCGGTGCCCACCGCGATGATGCTGGTGGAGATACCGAACGCGGCATTCACGTCGCCGCCCGCGCCCATGGTGAAGAAGTGATGCAGCCAGGTGCAGAAGGACACGATGCAGATGAACAGCGTGGCCGCCACCATGGAGCGATAGCCGAACAGCGGTTTGCCGGAAAAGGTGGAAATCACTTCCGAGTAGATGCCGAACGCCGGCAGCACGAGGATGTACACCTCCGGATGCCCCCAGGCCCAGATCAGATTCATGAACATCATCGCGTTGCCGCCGGCCTCGTTGGTGAAGAAATGGAAGCCGAGGTAACGGTCGAGCGTCAGCATCGCGAGCGTGGCGGTCAGCACCGGGAAAGCCGCAATAATGAGCAGGCACGAAGCCAGGGCGGTCCAGCAGAACATCGGCATGCGCAGATACGTCATGCCGGGCGCGCGGATTTTGAGAATCGTGGTGACGAAATTGATGCCGGTCAGAAGCGTGCCGACGCCGGAGATCTGGACCGCCCACAGATAGTAATCCACGCCGACGCCCGGCGAATAGCGCAGCTCCGAAAGCGGCGGATAAGGAAGCCAGCCGGTGCGCGCAAATTCGCCCACGAGGAGCGAGATGTTCACGAGCAGCGCACCGGTCGCAGTCAACCAGAAGCTCACCGAATTGAGCGTCGGAAAAGCCACGTCGCGCACGCCGAGTTGCAGCGGCACAACAAAATTCATCAGACCGATGACAAGCGGCATGGCGGCGAACAGGACCATGATCGTGCCATGCGCCGAAAACACTTGATCGTAATGTTCCGGTGCAAGATATCCGCCCCCGTGGAAAGCGAGCGCCTGCTGCGAGCGCATCATGATCGCGTCGATGAAGCCGCGCACCAGCATCAGAAGACCGAGCAGCACGTACATGATGCCGATATGTTTGTGATCGACGCTGGTGATCCATTCCTTCCAGAGATAGGGCCCCCAGCCTTTAGCAACGACCCAGCCGAGAACCCCTAAAACGATCAGGATGATGATCGCGCCCGATACGAGTGGTATCGGTTGATCCCAAGGAATGGCATCCCAGCCGAGCTTGCCGAGCATTACGGCGCCCCCCCCTGCGGCATCGCGTTCCGTGTGCCCGGACCGCCCCGTCCGCTTGTCGGCCCCTCGCCGGGCGGCAGCTTTCGCGATGCGATCGCGTCAAACAGGGAGGTGTCCACGCCGCGATACGTGTACGGCGTCACTGCGCGGCTCTGCTTGAGCAGCGTGGCCACAGCCGTGCGATCGAGCGGCGCACCCTTCACGCCCGCGGCCCAGTTCGCGAATTGTGTCTCAGGCACGGCGACGGAATCGAATTTCATGTCGGAAAATCCGTCGCCGCTGAAATGCGCGGAGAAGCCGCGATAGGTGCCCGGCTTGTCGGCCTCGAGATTGAGCTGACTGACCATGCCGTTCATGGCGTAAATCAGGCTGCCCAGTCGCGGCACGAAGAACGCATTGAAGACAGAGGCCGAGGTGATCCGGAAATGCAGCGGGCGACCTACCGGAATGACGAGGCGATTGAGGCTGGCGACGTGCTGCTCGGGATAGATGAACAGCCATTTCCAGTCGAAGGATATGGCCTCGATTTCAAGCGGCTTGGCCTTCGACGGCAGCGGCTCAAACGGATCGAGCCTGTGGCTGCCGATCCAGATCACCCCGCCCAGAAAGAAAATCACCAGCGTCGGTATCGACCAGACGATGAGTTCGAGCCTGCCCGAGTAGGTGAAATCGGGCCGATAAACCGCGCGCTTGTTGGAGGCGCGATACCACCAGGCAAACGCAAGTGTTGCGACCATGGTGGGAATGACGATCGCCAGCATGATGGCGAGGGCATCTAGCAGGATGATGCGGTCCCCCGCTCCCACGGGACCAACCGGCGCGAGGATGGAATCGGCCTGCGCAGCAGACGCCAAAACGGTCGCGGCAAAAATGGGGCTCGCGCGAAATGCCCGCTTGTATCCCAGGCCACGCGATTTCACGCCGATGGTCCCTCCGGCTCGAAATCCGTCCCAAAACGAAACTTCAGGACCTCTTTACCGTGCTATGACCAGCCCCCGGCCGCAAGGGCCGCTTTGCCGCACGGCACGAGAGGGATTCCGCGACTGCCGCGAAGGCACCCTTTTCAAGTTTGCGCAGTTGGCGGTGTGAACTGAAACGCAGCGCCGCGCGGTTGATTGGCGTTGGCCCAAATACGATCCCCGTGCGCTTCCATGATCATGCGGCAGATTGACAGCCCCATCCCCATACCTGCGGTTCTGCTCGTGTAGTACGGGTTGAAAATACGCTCACACATTTCCGGCTGGAGCCCCGGACCGGAATCGCGTCCCGAAACGAGCAGTTCGCCGTCTTGCAGTTCTTCCGTGCGTATCACGAGCGCGCGAACGCTCTCCACCTTGCTGCTCATGGCCTCAGTGGCATTCATCATCAAGTTAAGACCACCGGCTGCAATTCGACCCACGCTGTCCAGCGGCCGTTTTCGGTCCCGGAGACTGGAGGTCAAAGTTTTTTGGGAGTGGAGTGGTACAGCTGGGTGGGTTCGAACCGCCGACCTCCGGATCCACAATCCGGCGCTCTAACCAACTGAGCTACAGCTGCGCCTCGCGCGCCGGAACCTAGGATTCCGGCCTTTCGAATGCAAGGCGGGCGCCGCGATACCCTTATATACAAGGACTTGTCACCCTGAGCCTGATCCCTGCGAAGACCGGGAAGGCTCGGCTACGCTTCGCATGGACTGTCCCTGACAAAAGCCCCCATAGAGGCGGGAGGTCGAAAAACGGCCATTTCGCGGGCGGGGTTTGATAAAGCGGAGACGGGCTGGAATAAACCGGAAGCCCCATCCGTCTTGCAGGATGCAACGGCGATATCCGGGTTGCCGGACCGGAGGAGAGACTTCCATGAACCATCGCGTTATTCGCCATGCCCTGCTGGCAACGGCCGCCATGGCCCTGGCCGCAGGGTTTGCGCCGGGCGCCACTGCCGGCGGCCCGCATCGGGATATGAGCCACGCCAAACGCGTACTGTTCGTCTCGAATGTTGATGGCAACCTTCACATCTACACCGCAAGCATACACAGGAACAATCCGCCGCTGCTCGGCACGATCAGCGACGGCACGTCCCGCCCCGAGGGAGTCTGGGTCGACCGCAAGGACACGCTGTATGTCGAAAACGGACCGCAATATCCGAAGCAAGCAGACATCGAAGAGTACAAACGGGGCGCCACCACGCCTTTCCGCACCATTACGGATGGCCTCTATTCGCCCGGTGCGGTCGCCGTCGGCAGCGACGGCACTGTCTATGTCAACCAGCTGGGAGAGAAAGACGGCGGCCTGATCGGCGTCGTCGCCGTCTATGCGCCTGGCGAAACGAAGCTCGAGCGGACGATTGCCCTCAACGCGCAGCCCGAATACGGCATGTCGGCCGGCGGCATGGCGGTTGACCCGCAGGGCAATATCTATGCCGCAACATTCGGCAACGCCACCGAAGTCCATGTCTTCAGGATCGCGCCCGGCTCCTCGACAGCGACCGATCTTGGCCTTCAGGGTTACGGCGGTTCCGCGATCGCCATCGACGGCACGGGGAATTTGTATGCGGGCGGGGGCGACGGTTTCATTGCGGTCTATCCGCCTGGAGCGACGTCGCCGTCGCGAACCATCTCGTTCGCCACTCCCGTGAACGGCATGATCGCGGCACGAAACGGCACCCTGTATGCCGTAACGAACTCCTCCGTTGCGGAGTTCGCGCCGGGTGCGAGCACCCCGACGAACTACGTCGGGACGGATTACGGCGAGACACTTACCTACGACGCGGCGCTCGGCTTCCAATAGAGACGCGCCCGCCGTTTTCGGGCATCGCCCGCGCAACGCGGGTGAGACCCCGCGTCGCCTGCCTTCCGCCGCAGCGCTCTAACAATCAGGCAAACAGGGGGATATCGGTCCTTCCCCTTGCAGAACACCGCGGCTCCGCAGAAAAAGGCCGCACGATGAGCACTCTCGAGATCGATCCGGGGCACGCGCCGCTCTCGCTGTGGCGGCAGATCCTGGAACAGACCGCCCCTGTCGCGCTCGCGGCCCGCGCCTGGCCGGAGATCGAGCGCGCGCGCGGAGCCGTGGAAGCGGCCCTCGCCGCCGGTCACATCGTCTACGGTGTCAATACCGGCTTCGGAAAGCTCGCGCAGACGCGCATCGCCCCCGGCGAGATCAAGACATTGCAGCGCAATCTCGTGCTCTCCCACGCGGCGGGCGTCGGAGAGTTGCTGCCCGATGCGGTCGTGCGCCTCGTGCTGGCGCTGAAAGTGGCAAGCCTCGCGCGCGGTTATTCGGGCGTGCGCCGGATCGTCGTCGAGCGGCTGCTCCATCTCTTGAACGCGAACGCGCTGCCGGAGATTCCCTCACAGGGGTCGGTCGGCGCGTCGGGCGATCTGGCGCCTCTCGCCCACCTTTCCGCGGTGCTGATCGGCGAAGGCAGCGCACGCATAAGAGGCCGGTCGATGTCCGCGCGCGCCGCGCTGGCAGAGGTGGGGCTCGAACCTCTGGAACTGGAGGCCAAGGAGGGTCTCGCTCTTCTCAACGGCACCCAGGTTTCCACGGCCCTCGCGCTGAGCGCGCTGTTCGCGGCGGTAGCCAATCTCGAAGCGGCGCTCGTCGCGGGCGCTCTCTCGACCGATGCCGTGAAAGGCAGCGACACGCCCTTCGACGCGCGCATCCATGCCGCGCGCGGCCAGCCGGGACAGATCGAAGCCGCGCGCGTGCTTCGGGCGCTGATGGACGGCAGCGCCATTCGCGCCAGCCACAGAGACTGTCCGCGCGTGCAGGACCCTTATTCGATCCGTTGCCAGCCCCAGGTGCTCGGGCCCTGTCTCGATATCCTGCGGCAGACGTCCCAGGTGCTCGGGATCGAAGCCAACGCCGCGACCGACAATCCGCTCGTATTCGAGAATGGCGAGGTGCTGTCCGGTGGAAACTTCCACGCCGAGCCCGTGGCGCTCGCCGCCGACACGCTGGCGCTCGCGATTGCCGAGATGGGGGCGCTTTCCGAGCGGCGCATTGCGCTTTTGATCGATTCCGCGCTGAGCGGGCTGCCGCCCTTCCTTGCCTCCGATGGCGGCGTCAATTCCGGCTTCATGATCGCCCATGTCACCGCGGCCTCGCTCGCCTCTGAAAACAAATCGCTGGCGCATCCGGCTTCGGTCGATTCGTTGCCGACCTCCGCCAACCAGGAGGATTTCGTCTCGATGGCAACCTTCGCGGCGCGCCGGCTCGGTGCCATGAACGCAAATACCGCCAACATCCTCGCCATCGAGCTCCTCGCCGCTTCGGAGGGAATCGAATTCCATCGCCCGCTCGCATCCTCGCCCGCGCTCGAAAGCGCCCATGCGTTGCTGCGCGCGCGGGTTCCGCGCTTCGATCGCGACCGGCTCATGGCGCCCGCCATCGCGCAGGCTGCCGGCCTCGTCTCGGCCCGCGCCTTTGAGGCGCTCCTTCCGTCCGGTTTCCGGCTTCCGTCGCGCGCGGCCTGACCATGATCGTCCCGGCTCGACCATCTGGGGAGAACACGTGCCATGCGGGGTGACGTGCTGGGCGCGATAATCTGCGTCCTGTTTGCCGGCGTCTGGGGCGCGGCCGGCGCCGCTGGCCTGCCGCGTCGACGGCGCCGCGCGGCGATGGTGCTCTCGGCTGCGCTCTCCGCCGCGATCCTCGTGGCGCTCATCCTGTGGCCGCCCTCGGATCCGCAGCAGGGAACCTTTCGCAGCCGCATCTATGAAATAACAATCGCCGCCGAAGCCATTCCCATTCTCGCGGCCATTGTCATATTGCGGCGAATTTCGCGGAGGGACCTTCTCCTGCCGGTCATCGGTCTGATCGTGGGGCTGCATTTCATCGGGATGTGGATGACGACCGACCTGCCGGTGTTTCTCGCGGTCGCCGCCGCCATGTGCGCCTTCTCGGCTCTTTCGCTGCTGCTCGCGCGCGGCAACGACAGCGGATGGAGCCCGCGCCGCAGCGTCGCCGGCTTCGGATGCGCGGCCGTGCTGTGGGCTGCCGGTCTCGCGACATGGCTGCACAATTGATGGAGCCCCTGCCGTGATCGAAACCTCGCGCCTTGTCCTGCGGCCCTGGCAGGAGGCAGACGTCGCGGAGTTCATCCGAACCACCAACACTTCGCGTGTCATGGAGTTTCTTGGCGGCGTCCAGGACCCGGATTCCATGCTTGCGTCCTGCGCGCGCGCTTTTGCCTGCCAGGCGGCGAACGGCTTCTGCCTCTGGATCGTCGAGCGGCGCAGCGACCGGGCATTGCTCGGATTCTGCGGGCTGAAGCGCGGAACGGTCGCGCCGATCATGGATGAAATAGAAATCGGCTGGCGGCTGCGCGAAGATGCCTGGGGCCAGGGGTTTGCCCGCGAAGGCGCCGCGGCAAGCCTCGACTGGGCGTGGCGCAATCTCTCCTGCGCCAGGGTGGTTGCCATGACAGCGCGCGGGAATACAAGAAGCTGGGGCCTGATGGAGCGGCTGGGCATGCATCGCCAGCCCGAACTCGACTTCGACCACCCCGATTTCCCGCCCGGCCACCCTGCCCGCCCTCACATCGTCTACACCATCCCCCGCCCCGCCTGACGCGCCGGGCCGCGTTACGTTTTTCAACATTTCGCAGCAAAGCGCGGCTGGACACCGGTCGCCCAAGTACCAACCTTTCCAATAACAAACAAATCTGTATTACTCCGCGACCCCTCTTTCCTCCCCCGTGGCGCGAAGCGACATGGGGGAGAGGGACCGCTTGCGGTGGAGGGGGCCCGTCACGCGCTTGCCCCCTCCGCCCCTTCGGGGCACCTCCCCCACGCAAGCGCGGGGGAGGAAAGCGCAAAGCGCGGCGGAACACCAATCGCCCAAGTACCAACTTTTCCAATAACAAACAAATCTGCATTACTCCGCAACCACTCTTTCCTCCCCCGTGGCGCGAAGCGACATGGGGGAGGGGGACCGCTTGCGGTGGAGGGGGCCTGTCACGCGCCTGCCCCCCCGCCCCTTCGGCGATTTCCACCTGACGCGTTCGATCGTCCGAACTCGGCCGGGCAATCATGAAATCTACTTTGCGTGAGGTCCGAAAATCGACAGCCCCAGGAGGAATGCGCCGACCACAATGATGAGCGCCCCGGCCTGGGTGGTCTTTTCACTCCCTTCGGCACGGCGCCATGTGTTGATGCCTACCAGAGCGAGCCCGGCAACGATCAGGACTGTTCCCATGATCGCCGGCAATTCGTTCATCGTCATTGTTTCCCCCGGGCTTTCGCCACCCTATGCTGACGCAGGTGGATTTAGATATATTCCCGGCGGTCGAAAAGGGGGGCGAACATGACGCAGGTGCTGGGCGCGACGGCAAACAACGTTGCGGTTGCGGGAGGCAATGGCGCCGGTGAAGCCGTACCCCTATGGCGTCTTTACGTTCTGCGCGCCCTCTACGCGATCCTTGCGGCGGGACAGGGCTCGATCCAGTTGAAGGCGTTCCTTCATCACCCGCATTGGACGCCGACGAGCGGAGCGGCGCACAGCTTCCTTCTGGCGCTCGCGCTCCTGTCGATTGTCGGAATCCGATATCCGCTGGGGATGCTGCCGCTCCTGGTTTACGAGCTGCTCTGGAAAATGATCTGGCTGTGCGGTTTTGCGCTGCCGTTGTGGGTGGCCCACCAGGTCGACGCCGACACCCGCCAATCGTTCTTCGAAATCGCGCCAGTCATCATCCTCGTTCCCCTGCTTCCCTGGGGTTACATTTTTTCCAATTACCTGAAGAGGCCCGGAGACCGCTGGCGCTGATGGGCACTGTCGATCAACGCGCGATGGAGTAAATCGCGCCCTCAAAGCCGCAGCCGCCGCCCTGAGTGGCCGTGCCATACAAAACCTTGTCCCCTTTCGTCAGTCTTGTGTTCTCGTACGGATCGTCGCTTTGGCCTACGTTCCCATAGACCGTCTCAGTACCGGTTTGCGGATTGACGGCGAAGACTGTGCCTTCTTCGTTTGGGTCAACCGTCGTTCCATACAAAAGATGCCTCCCATGGATCAGATCGGTATATGGAAATCCGCCATCGCTTCCGTCAAAGGAAAACAATATTTTTTCCTTGCCGGTAGCAGGATCGAACGAGAACACCGTTCCGTCGTTGGAAGTCCCGCCCAGGGTGGTGGTGCCATACAGCATTCTTGCAAATTCTGTCATTCCGGCGGCCGGTTCGGAACCGTCACCGTTTTTTCCGAAGCTGTGAACAACGTTCTCGCCACCCGTGCTGGGATTGATGGAGTAAATCGTGCCATTGCCATAGACGCCCCCCTCTTGCGTTGTATTGTATAGTATTCCACGATGTTCTACCCAGTCCGCCTGACCGGGATACGTGGCGTCCACGCCGTCGTTCTGGAAGGAATGCACGATTTTTTCGACGCCGGTAGAAAGGTTCACCTTGAACACGACACCACAGGCCGGTTGACAGGAACCCGTTCCGCCCTGTGCCGTGGTCCCGTAAAGGTAGGCGGGGTCGGATTCGGGCGCGAGGACGGCATTGGAAGGGTACCAGCCATCGCCTCCGGTCTCCTGAAAAGAGTATAATACCGACTCGGAGCCGGTGGTCAGATCCAGCGAAAAAACCGTGCCGCAACCTTCTCCAAGACTGGTATTGCAGGTCCCCGTTCCTCCCTGCTGCGTGGTTCCGTATGCTGCTCCATTAAAATAGGTAAGATGGCTGTCGGGCAGCTCGCCGTCCTTGCCGCCTTGAAACGAATATACCGTACTCTCCACGTTCGTCGCAGGATCAAATGAGAACACCGTGCCGCAACCCTTGCCAAAGTCCGAATTACAACTGCCGCTGCCCCCCGCATATGTCGTGCCGTACAGAACATTGTTTATTCTTATCATACCCGCATTTGGGCCCCAGTCATAGCCGGTGAAGCAAAATAGTGTATTGATCGTGCCGGATTGCGCCGCTCCCGAGTAGAGTATCGCGGCGCATGCAAGAATCTTCACACCCAGATTCGGGAAAACGTTGGTCATTTTGGAACCCCCTTGGACAAACCGGTGGGCCAGGCGCCTGCGCCGCGATTCTGGATGCTACAGCAGCGCCCTCCAACCTTCGCGAATGCAACGCCTGAGCCTTGAGCCGACATTCCCCGGATGACCCGGAGTTGAGGTGGACAATACCGTATTTCTGAGGTGCGCGGAAGAAAATGCGGTTTTTGGCGATAGGGTGCCTGGACCAGTGTTCACCGGCCGCCGCGTCCGATCGGCAGAATAGGGCGCCAGAGAATTGGGTGCCTGGACCAATGTTCACCGACCGACGCGTCCATTCGTGCGAACATTGGAGCCAAGCGAAGGTGAACGCTGGTCCAGGCACCCACTTGCAGCCCGGCGCGCCTTCACATCGTCTACACCATCGCCCGACCCGCCCGACAATCCGGCGCTCCCCGCTGTCATGGCCGCCGAGAGCGGGCGGAGTGGAAATAAGCGTGAGCGCAACGCTCCTTGTACGGAACAATAATCGCACCGACGATATGATTTTATGCTTGGGGCGTTTGATCGGTACTGGCCGGATTTGGCCCTAACTGGCCGGATTTGAATTGCGAGTGGCAGTTTTCAAATCGGTTGCGTCCGACGCGCCCGTTCCGTCAGCAGTCAGTGGATGAGGGCGGCAACGAACTGGCTGCGCTCCTCCTCGACCCGGAGCATGCTATGCTCGTCCAAAAGAAGCTCGGCCTTGGGGGCATTTCGTTTCCGGGAGACCAGAATCTCGTCAGTCCGACCGCTGTAAGAGGGAAGTGCCATGCCGTCTCTTATCCTAGAATGTCCACACTGTGGAGCGGAAAAAGTGGGTTTCTCGTTGGTAAATGATTTCACGGCCACCAAAGGAGCCCCACACGGCGGGATTCGCTTTCGCAGTGTGTTGGTATGCACGAATTGTGAGGAGTTGGTCATCGCGGTATTTGACCGCCCTGCCGGAATGAGCGGCCCACCGTCCCCAACAAATTGCGCTATCGATCCACGGCAGGTTGGATTTCAATTCGTCGGGTCTTATCCCGTTTCGGCTCCCACAAAGATGCCGGCGCATGTAGGTGACGATTTGAAACGCTTTTTTTCGCAGGCAGTGGATGGCGTGCGTCGCCAAAATTGGGATGCATCTGGGGCAATGAGTCGTAAGGTAGTCGACGTTTCCACAAAGCAACTTCTCTGCGCGGACGCGTCGAAATTCAGGGATATGCGTGACAGAATTGACGAACTCGGGAAACGACATCAATTAACGCCTGATCTTGTGATATGGGCTCACGAAGTGCGCCTTGGAGGAAACGATGCCGTGCATGACGAAGACCCATTTACCCAAACGGAAGCGGAGGAATTATTGGATTTCACTGAACTATATATGACCTATGTTTACACGCTCCCGGGCCGTTTGGCAGAACGAAAGGCGCGTGCCGCCTCTGCAAAAGCAGCAAGCACGCCAGCAAAGCCATGAGTGCCTCTCTAGTGGCGCTAGGATTGGAAGGAATGCGCTTGGAAGATGTGTAGGGGAATTATCATCGTTCTGGCCCTAGTTGGCGCAGCATACGGTCAGGAAATAAACCCCACTGACAACTATCACGCCATCCAGAACGGCGCCCCCCAAAGCCAGCAAAAACCATCCTCGGGCGCGCCACCAGGCCTTCCGATTGCCGTCCAAAACAACGTCGAGCGCATAGCCCGCGCGCTTGAGACCGCCAACAATAAGCAGGAAGCAGCAGACGAAAAGCGCCGCGCTGAACAGTACCTGCGCGACCAGGACCAGTTGGCGACACTGGGATGGTACATGTTCGGCGCCGCTCTCGTGGAACTCGCTTTGACTGGCGCCGGTATCTGGCTCCTTTGGAACACCTTGCGCGCTACTCGGGCCAACATTGGCGAAACGAAAAGGGCTGCCGATGAAGCGAAGAGGCAGGCTGACATAGCCCAAGCCAGCTTCGAAAGCGTCGAAACGCCTCGCGTCTATCCAACTGAGTTGCGATATTTCTCCGAAAGTACCCCTCTTCGGATACCCCGTCCCGGTAGCGGCTCCGGCCCGTTCATAGGTACGCACCCGGGACTGTCGTGCGCGACCAAATTCAGAAATTACGGTCGAGCGCCTGCCAAGATGATAAGCGCCACCCTGCGAGTCTTCATCGTGGACCCAGCTGATCACGGAATCCGGCATTTCGCGAAGAGCAGGACCGTGCAATTCAACTTCATGCTTGGCGAAAAGGATACGTCGAGCGAATTCAAAATCGGCCCCCTTCCAGAGGCGATGCGCTTTAACGACGGTATAGGTCGCGGAGACGTTTGCCTGACCCTGCTCGTGAATATGGAATACACGGACATCAACGGGAAAGAAGCCTCCATTGGTATCAGCTACTATTGGGATGCCCCAGCTAACGAGTTCGTTTTCGGCTCGCCCCCCATCGACCAACGGCCAGACCGAAACACCGAAGAGTAGGAAACAGATTGATCCGACGATTGCCGCTCGCGCTCTCACGGCGCGTCACTCCAAATCCGAGATATAGGGGCGACATGTAGCCGGCTTTGAAGGTAAGAGTGGCCCAATTCGGCCAGTACCGTTTGATCAAACACATTACCGATTTCGGGACAGTGAATATCCGCACCCGGCGCTCCGATCGAGCGGCCGGGTTTTGTTTTTCTAACCTCTCCCTGTCATCGCCCGTCCAAAGCCGGCCACGATAAAAGGGGGGCGGAAGGAAGCGTTAGCGAAACGTTCCGTGTACGGAAAATTACTCGCTTGCCCGCGCGATTTCCGCTTGACGCGTTTGATCGGTACTGGCCTAAATAGGCCACTCTAATTTCAAACTAGGCCACTATGTCCGCCTCCTTCGCCGCGCTTCTAGAGGCGCAATTAATCTGAATTCCTCGCCTTCGGACCCGCGACTTTCTTGCCGCCGCTTTTCTTCGCGTTCCGCGAAAATCTCATTCCAAATCGCGTAGGTTTCTTGCACCTTCGACAGCAGCTCGTCGTACTCAACCAAACGGTCTATATCGGAAGCGAAATATGGCTTTGCCACACGAAGACCGACTTTGGGATTAGAGAACTGAAACACGGCCAACTCGATGTCTCTGAAGTCATGCTCTAGCACGCGGATTCTTTGATGCGCTGCGGAGAGAGCAAACTGCCTTCCCAGTGGGGATAATTTATTCGATTTGCGAGGGTCAAAAAACGGAACCACCGGACGCTTATCAACCGAAATCACAATTGGCGACCAGTAAGAGGCCGACAATTTTTCAGTTGGACTCAGCACAAGGGGGTAAAATTCCTGCCTCTTGCCAGCAACATCCAACCCGCACGCGAAATGATAGAGACCTTCCGCGACACGAAGATTGGCAGCAATCTCTTCCGGAGACGTTCCCCAAAGTCTGATCGCGCATTCAATCGCTGCCCATTTCGTTTGCGGTAATGGCGCAAGGGGTCCTGCTTCTATATTGAGCGTGTCGAGAATAGTCATCCGGAATGGCTTGTAGCCGTAGGGAGGCCACGACGCCTTTAGCTTGCTAAGTTCGACACGTTTCTCTGCCGTTGTCAGAAGCGCAATGCGTGCCAAGTCGAGATCATGCAGCAAACGGGATGTCTTCACCTGGTTCTCCCTTGGCCGGAAATTCTCCAACACTCACCTTGTGGTGCTTGAATCGAGCGAGGATAATATCATCTGGGATTCTAAGCCCAAAAGCCATAGCTGTTCTTGCTTCGTCCACAACGGCCCACCAAGGCGCTCCGCGCGCGTGGGACACCTCCACAAGGCGACCCGGAGTCATCTGCCCAAAGGTCGCCATTACGCGCCGGACGTACTCTTGAGCCTTGCGGCTCAAAGGTTTCGGGATTGGAGACTTTTCGCCAGTGAGAGGGTTTATGCGGGATGCGCGGAAATCGATTGGTCGATCTGCCGCCGATTTGAAGGCCTTGTACGCCGCTGGGTGGACGGGACCGTATTGCCAAGCTTCAAAATAGCCGCTGACAAGGGGAATCTTCGTTTCCACGAGAAAGAGGCCGTGCGCGAAATAGAGCAGCTTTTGAAGGGCGAGATTGGTGAGAGGGCTTCGTCCCTCAGCTTCGTCCAACATAAGGTTGCAGATGCTTCGGGGGTCGATTGGCGCAGTGCTATTCTGCTCGGCGTTCATTTCTGACATTTTGACAGCACCCTTCCGGCCGTGTAGCTTGTGATTCGCTACACGGCGCGCTGCCCTAAGCGTGTTGTCGGCGGTCCCGGGACTGCGAATCCCGGCCGCCTCGCGGGGAAGAATACCAAGTTTTGAAGCCTGTACCAGCGCGCTGAGCGCGCATCCGCTTTTTTCCTTTGGATTAAGCAAAGTGCGGGCGCCTTGCGGACGCCTCAATCCTTCCCGCCTTTGATTACCGTGAACCGACCCTTGAACCGATTTTCGTGCTGGACGGATTGGACGGTGTCTTTGCGGTCTAAATTCTGAGGAAACTCTGGCCCTGTGCCTTCCGGGAATTCGCCGGACAACGCCGCGTCAATAAGCTCTCCGATGCTCCAAACGTGGTCTGTAACCCCCACTTGCATTGCCGGCGTGATCTTCAAGGTCTCATGAACGCGGCAGAGGTTGTAATGCGCGGCATAGAGCGCAAACGCCGCGACGTGATGGTCGAATTTCTTTGAGAAAGCATTTGTGAGCCGCGTGAACCGGCGTTGCTGCATCCGGATCGTGAGATTTTGCCGTTCGATATAGGACGTTGAGATATTGCGCGGGCTTCCGATTACGTCGTGGTACTGTACGGATACTACATCCCCCGGCGAATAGCGGTGTGCCGCTTCGTCGTTTACGGCCATTGCCGCAAATTCTTTTACGACAACGCCGTGAGTGCATTCCTTCTTGAATGCCGCTTCAATCGCGTAGGGATAGGCGTTGAGGCCATCCGTGGAAATTTCCGGGGCGCCCAACACCCGCGCGCGAACGTCCTTCGCGAAGGCGCAAGCAGCTTCGCTGGTTCGCTTCCCGGTGTAGTAGGAGACAATCGCCTTGGACGTGCCGGCCAGCGCAATGAACGTAAATTGATCGCCAACCGTGATGGGATCGGTCGCTTTGACCGCCTTCCGCTTCTTTCCGACGTATTGCCAAATCTCATCGAATTCGAGCCGGGAGACGTTGAGGTTCCGCATAAGAGCGTTGTGAAGTTTGGCGCATCCTTCTCCGACACGCGCTCCCAAGGCCATGACCGTCCCGCGATTGACGCCAGTGAGCCGTTCCGTTGCCCGGATGCTCACGCCCTCGCAAAGCGCGGCGATGGCTTCGATTTGCTTTTCACGCGGCAGAATGTTCATGGGGCCAAATCCCTGAATTGAAGGGATGGCCCGGAAGCGCTATATAGAAGCGGTCACGGCTTAGGGGCCAAATCCCTAGGTTGCGATCCGGGGCCGGCGCTGTTTGCGCAGCGACGGTCCCACTGATTCTCGGTTGCCCCGCCGGGATTCGGACCCGGACCTCTGCGCCTGTAAAAACGAGCGTCCTACCGTTAGACCAAGGGGCAGTAAGCAAAGCCGATTGCTGGGCCGTTCCATATCCTTCGCGGGGTGCGCGGAACGGCCCAAAATCCCAGCCCACCGTCGCTCGGCCAGCGCCAACGGGGACTCCTACCCTTCTGTTCATGAAACCTTCCTCTTAATTCTCATTCAGAATATAGATGTGTCTGCTAAAATAGTCAAATGCAAATGCGGATTTCCGCAAACAATATTTGACACGAATGCGGAATGCGCCTATATAACGGTCTCGGATACCGAATCATCGGAGGATCGTAGGAACATGGCAGAAGAACGCTTGAAGAACACAATTGGGCCTGAGCCGCCCAAGAGTGAGGATGGAGGGAAGCGCTCCTACGAGCGTTCGACCATCGAATTTCCGTACACTGACTTGAACGACGCCGCTGAGGTCGTGAAGGCGATTGCTGCGAACGCTGGTACGTCCTGCACGCTTGATCAGTTGGCTGCGTATCTTGGGCAGACGATGACCAGCGGGGCGTTTCGAGGCCGCGTCTCGAATGCTGGGACGTTCCGGCTCACGGCTAATAAGGGGGGCGAAGTTCAGCTAACGGAATTGGGACGACAGATTGTCGATCCTGCGCAAGAAGCCCGCGCCCGGGCCGACTCCTTCATGGAGGTCCCGCTCTACAAGGCGGTCTTTGAAAAATATCGTGGCTATGCGCTTCCTCCTGCGAGTGCGCTGGAACGCGAAATGATGGAGTTGGGCGTTGCGCCAAAACAGGCCGATAAGGCGCGGCAAGCCTTTATGCGATCCGCAAAACAGGCGGGCTATTTTGCACATGGTGAGGATCGTCTTGTGCGCCCCGCCGTCGGACAGGCCCCGCCAGGAACCAAGCCCCTAGAGCCTGAAAAGCCGAAAGAATCGGAAACGCCGACGAAGCAAAACGGCGGCGGCGGCGGGTTTGAAGGTCTGCACCCATTTATTCAAGGGTTGCTGCAAACGCTTCCGCACCCGCAGACGGAATGGCATGCGGCGGATCGCGCGAAGTGGCTTCAGACAGCCGCAAACATCTTCGATCTAATCTATAAAGGCGAAGGCGGAGTGGAGGTGCGCGCGGCGCCCGCGCATCGCTCGCCGCGACCGGATTAAACTGGCGGCAGAAGGTTACGCTAGATGAACAGTTCACGCGCCAAAGCCACGATCGCGGGCAGTATGGCGATTCCGATCATCGCGTATGTAATTTTGAGGTAGGCGCCACCCCACGACATCGCCGGGCGAGTTTTTGTATTCATGGCGGTTGCTCTCCGACTACGGGACCGAAGGATTACCCTATGACTGAAACCGAAAGCAAGCCTGCCGGTTCCCTAGATGTGCAGTCTCTATGGGAGAAATATGAAGATATTGCTATGCATTTCAACGACTTGCTTATGCGGCTCCGGTCGCAAAGCATCGCCGGGATAGCAGCGCTTTCGACTATCGTCGGCGTTCTCGCAAAGGGCGATGTGACCGATCTGCGGATAAGCTGGCTGGTTGCCGCCATGATCTTCGTTGCCATGGCGCTAGTTTGGGTAGCGGTCTGGTGCATCGATTTTTTGTACTACAATGTTCTGCTTATGGGCGCAGTGTCCGCAATAAAGAAGTTAGAAGAAGACTCACTATGCGGCGGTCCCGAAAGCATCAACATGAGCACGCTAATTGAAGCTCAATTTTCCAAGCCTCCAAACATGTCCAGTTTTCGTGGCGTGCTGCTGTTTTATGGTATCGTCCTTTTCATACTCGTATCTGGTGCGATGTTCTGCCTCGATATGCATTGGCAGGACCCATAATTCGCGCCACTCCAAATTAGGCCACTGCATTTTCAAATCCGGCCACTTGGGGCTAAAACCGGCCAGTACCGTTTGATCAAACACATTATCGGTTTCGGCACAGTGAATATCCGCGCCCGGCGCTCTCCTCGAGCGGCCGGGTTTTTTGCGCCGACTGTCATGGCCCGCCGACGTCTTTGTACCGGGGACAGCTGACACCCGTTCGGGTACCTGGCTGACGGGTGTTCGGGGACATGACTGACAGGTGTGCAGGAAAGAGTGAGGGAAACGTTCCGTGTACGGAAAAATAATCGGAGCGACTTTGCGATTTCCGCTTGACGGGTTTGATCGGTGCTGGCCGGTTTTGGGGTATAGTGGCCTGATTTGAAATAGGAGTGGCCGGTTATGAATTTGGAAATCGATCCCGACGTGAAGGTGGTTGCTGAGTTCATGCAATCGAATATGTCAGCAGCCAAACTCGTCGGCGTTGCGACCGCCATAGGACGGCTTGCGCCTATCCTATGGGGCCGGTTCGGTACGGAGGAAATTCAGGCGCTCGTGCTAGTGGGGAAGCCTGTCACCACACAATAATCTGCCAACGTATATCACCTTGTAGAATGGTGTGCTGGTGATGGTTTTGAGGTGGCAAGGTTCGCCCGTGTTCCGCAACTACTTCGCGAGCGCATCCCGTGCACCGAAAGATACCAGAGTGGTCCGGGGTTGCACCTGGTGGGTAGGTCTTATCGAATGTGGCGTCGTTAGATTGCGTTAGATAGTTGGGGTATTTGTAGAGTGCCATCGCGGCATTCTCCTGTTGACTAGGAGAAGCACCGCTTGACGGACTCTGGCGAGTCTGATTCTACTCGCTCACGGATTGAGCCATCGGCGGTGCTTCGCCGGTTGGACCAAGAGAAAGGCGGGGCCGTGAACCCCGCCTTTCGCTTTGGCGATTGCCGCGAATCGCGACTGATTCGCGCCTTTCCGTCAACCCTTTCCGCCCTTTATTACCGTGAACCGGCCCTTGAATCGGCTTTCATGCCGTACCGATTGGACCGTGTCCTTGCGGTCAAGGTTCTGGGGGAACTCGGGGCCGGTGCCTTCCGGCAATTCGCCAGCGAGCGCAGCGTCAATCAATTCGCCGATGCTCCAAACGTGATCCGTAACCCCGACTTGCATGGCGGGCGTGATCTTCAGCGTTTCATGGACGCGGCAGAAATTGTAATGCGCGGCATAGAGGGCAAACGCTGCGACATGATGCTCGAACTTTTTGGAAAAGGCATTTGTCAGCCGCGTGAACCGGCGTTGCTGCATCCGGATCGTGAGGTTTTGCCGTTCGATATAGGACGTTGAGATATTGCGCGGCGTTCCGATTACATTGTGGTACTGTACTGATACTACGTCCCCCGGCGAATAGCGGTGCGCCGCTTCATCGTTTACGGCCATTGCGGCAAATTTCTTTACGACAACGCCGTGAGTGCATTCTTTCTTGAATGCCGCTTCAATCGCGTAGGGATAGGCGTTGAGGCCATCCGTGGAAATTTCCGGGGCGCCCAACACCCGCGCGCGAACGTCCTTCGCGAAGGCGCAAGCTGCTTCGCTGGTTCGCTTCCCGGTGTAGTAAGAGATGATCGCCTTGGCCGAACCGGCCAGCGCAATGAACGTAAATTGATCGCCAACCGTGACGGGATCAGTCGGCTTGACCGCCTTCCGCTTCTTTCCGACGTATTGCGAGATTTCGTCGAACTCCAAGCGGGAAATGTTCACGTTGCGCATAAGGGCGTTGTGGAGCTTCGCGCATCCTTCCCCGACACGTGCTCCCAAGGCCATCACCGTCCCGCGATTGACGCCCGTAAGCCGTTCCGTTGCCCGGATGCTGACGCCCTCGCAAAGGGCGGAAATAGCTGCGATCTGCTTTTCACGCGGCAGGATGTTCATGGCAAAAGCCCTTCGATTTGAAGGGATGGCCCCGACGCGCTATATTACGGTTCGCGGTCATAGCTCGGGGGCAATCCCGGGTTTTGATCCGGGGCCTTCGCTGCTTCAACAGCGCTGGCCCCACTTCTTCGACCTTGGCTCCCCGGCCGGGTTTCGGACCCGGATTTCCTACTTGTAAGGGCGGGCGTCCTACCGTTAGACGACCGGGGATCAAGATCAGGCCGATTAAGGGCCGCTACCTTTCCTTGTCACGGGAGCCGGGGTAGCGGCCCTTCCTGTTTGTCCTCGCCCCTCGCGCCAGTCGAACTCGCGGGGGCTTGCAACCCTTCTTGTCATGGCGGCAGCTCCTTGATTTCTGAGCCACCCTATGGCCTATCCGGAAGGCTTGCAACATATTTCTGCTCATATGCGCATATTTTTTGTTGCCATGCCGGGCGAAATGTGCGACATAGCCCTCCATATGGAGGAATCGATGTCTCAGACCGCAGAGCAATCCAAGGGCGCCGAAGCCAAAAAGAAGCGGCAGGGCCGCAGCCCGGCTTTCCCATTCATCCCGCTCAGCAAGGCGCTTGAGCGAGCAGAGACCTTTCGCGTAGCTGAAGGGGGGCGCCCGAAGCACTTCACGCCGCTGACTGCAGCGTGCAAGGCGTGGGGAATTGGGTCGCAAACTGGAACCGCGATTCAAACCGTTGCGGCCTTGGGCCACTTCGGGCTTTTCGAGTTCGAAGGAAGCGGCGACAAACGCGCCGGGCGCCTCACCGATCTTGCGTTCAGCATTTTGCACGACAAGCAGCTCGCTTCGCCCGAACGAGACCAAGCCGTTCAGTGCGCCGCGCTAATGCCGAAAATTCATAGCGAACTATGGGACAAGTGGCAGGAAGCGCTTCCGTCTGATCCGACGATTGAAACCTTTTTGGTGCGTGACCGTGGCTTCAGCGAAGCCGGTGCGGCCAATTTAATTGCCGAATATAAGGCCACCATCGCATTTGCCAAATTGGATCAACCTGATATTATACCCGAAGAAAAGAGCACTCCGAAAGTTGGCTTCCCCGCCATGGATGAAGCATTTTCAGGAATGTTCAAGCGGCCACCAACTGCGCCCCCGCTGGAGGCAGAAAAGGTCAAAATCATGGAAGGCGAGCGAATTGCGTTCACGGAAGAAGGTCAGCCTGGGCAATACCTCAAACTGGTCGCCAGTGGGGAGGTGGACGACACTATGCTGGAAGCGCTTGAGGATTTCGTGAAGCGGCAACGTAAGCGAATCAAGGCTTCTGTTCCCAACCAAGAAAGCGATGGGCAAAAATAAATGCCCAATACACCAACGATCAAAAAGCGGATGCGAGACCTATGACCACCTACGTCGTGGCATTTGAAATCAATGACCCCGCTAGGCGGAATCGTTTCAAGGAAGCTCTCAAAGGTTACGAATTGTATTGCCCAATTAACGAGAACACATGGGCCATTGCTGCTGAGAAATCAGCCGTGCAAGTGCGTGATGAGTTGATGAAAGTTTCGAGTGCGCCTGATAGCATTTTCATTATTCGATCAGGAACTGAGGCAGCGTGGTCGAATGCCTACGGGGAAAAAAACGCCGAGTGGTTGAAAAAATGGCTGTAGAGGAGCCATTTAGCAACCAAACTGGAGAAACGTCGGTTCGTATTCGACGCGGGAGGGTGGATTCCGTCGAACTCTACGAAATCAAAGAAAATGAACTGGAGCAATTGGAAAGCGGTTCTGCCGGCGACATCTTTTTGCACCTTGCTGTGTTTCTATTCTCTCTTGGCTTCGCTGCCGTAGCTAGTTTGGTTACGACGGTGGAATACAAGTATCCCATATTTCAGTTTGTGTTTGTGGTTGTCGCGGTGGTCGGATTCATCGGGGCCTTAGTGTTGTTTGCCATTTGGCGCCAGTCACGAAAATCACTGAAGATAGTGTGCAAGAGAATACGCAGCAGAATGCCCCCAATTCAGACAACGACTGAGATTACGGCAGCTACGCTTATAACAACGAATGTGGAAGATGTTCAGCCGAAAGAATAGCGACCCAGCGTCTTGGGCATCAATTCCGGAGTGGCCGGTTTTCAAATTCGAGTGGCCTAATTCGGCCAGTACCGTTTGATCAAACGCCTTATCGGTTTCGGCACGGTCAATAGCCGCGCCCGGCGCTCCCCTCGAGCGGCCGGGTTTTTGTTTCGCACCAGCTCCCGAACTGTCTTGGTCCGCTCCCGGTGGTGCCACGACAGCAAGGGGCGCGGAGAGTGCGGGCGAGGCGTACTCCGTACACGGAGAACATCCCATGACGGACGACAACGCGGAGTCACAACAACCCTCCCCTGCCGGTGGCGAAACCCCGCTCGACTATCTGCTGCGGGTGATGCGCGATCCATTGGTGTCGTCGCGGCGGCGCGATGCGATGGCGCGGAGTACGCTCGCCTGGCTGCACACCAGACCAAAACAGACCGGCGCGGACGAAGCGGACAGCGAAGTTCTGCGGCGCATGGAGGATGCGACTGCCTCTCTTGCCCGCAAACTCGAACTGCTTGCATCCGGCGGGAAGTAGTTCCCTTCTCGCTTCGCTGACGCCGGAGGAGATCGCCTCGTTCCCCTATGCGTGGCGGAGCCACGCGCGGGCCGAGCAGCGCCCACCCGCCGGCGACTGGACGACCTGGCTCTATCTGGGCGGACGTGGCGCGGGAAAGACGCGCGCCGGCGCGGAATGGGTGCGCGCCCGCGTCGAAACCGGCCACGGCAGGCGCATCGCGCTCGTCGCCTCCACCGCCGCCGATGCGCGCGATGTCATGGTCGAAGGCGAGAGCGGTCTTCTGGCCGTTTCGCCCTGGTGGAACCGGCCGAAATACGAGCCGTCCAAGCGCCGGCTGACCTGGCGCAACGGCGCGATCGCAACGCTCTACAGCGCCGAGAAGCCCGACGTCCTGCGCGGGCCGCAGCACGACAGCGCCTGGTGCGACGAGCTTGCCAAATGGAAATATCTCGAAGCCGCGTGGGACAATCTGCAGCTTGGATTGCGCCTCGGGGCCGGGCCCCGGCAGGTGATTACCACCACGCCGCGTGCGCTCGCCGCGCTGAAGGCGATCATTGCGCGCAGCGACACCGTGATCACGCGCGGCACCAGCTACGACAATCGCGACCATCTCGCGCCCGCCTTCTTCGCCGAGATCATCCGCCGCTACGAGGGCACGCGGTTCGGACGCCAGGAAATCAATGCGGAGCTGCTGGAAGACGTCGTCGGCGCGCTGTGGACGCGCCGGATGCTCGACGACGCCAGGTTGAAGCCGGGCGAGGCGCCGCCCCAGATGGTGCGCGTCGTGGTGGGCGTCGATCCTTCGGGCACGCGCGGTGGCGACGACCGCGCCTCGGTCGGCATCGTCGCGGCCGGCAAAGGCATCGACGGCTTCGGCTATGTGCTCGCCGATTTCACCTGCTCGCTGTCGCCCGCGGGCTGGGGGCGCCGCATCGCCGAGGCGGTGTCGGCGCATGAAGCGGATTGCGTGGTCGCGGAAGCCAATTTCGGCGGCGCGATGGTGGAGAGCGTGCTCACCGCCGCCAATGTCGGCGCCCGCGTGAAGATGGTGACGGCGAGCCGCGGCAAGATCGTGCGCGCCGAGCCGATCGCCGCCCTCTACGAGCAGAACCGCGTGAAGCATGCGGGTCTTTTCGCCGGTCTCGAAGATCAGCTCACCTGTTTCACCGCCGAAGGCTATGTCGGCGAAGGCTCGCCCGACCGCGCCGACGCGATGATCTGGGCGCTGACTCAGCTGATGCTGCCCAAGGGCAACGGCGCGGCGTGGCTGGAATTCGCGGCAGAGCAGGCGAAGCAGAAAGGCCCCTGAATCATGCCGGATCTCTCGACCCCCGGTGCGCGCGTCACGGCGATTCCCCCCTCGCTCGCCGCGCGCATCGGCCAGGCGGTGCGTTACGCCATCAACGGCGTGACGCCCGCCACCTGGTTCGGTCCGCAACAGCCTCTGCGGCCCATGGCGCCCGAAGGCAGCGGCGGACGCGCCTTCGACTATCCCGCCGGTTACAATCTTCAGTACCAGCCGCGTTACAACGAACCGCTCGGCTTCGCCGACCTGCACGCGCTGGCGGACAATTGCGACCTGCTGCGCCTCGTCATCGAAACGCGGAAGGATCAGGTCGAAGCCCAGAACTGGGACGTGCGTCCGCGGAAACTTTCCGACGGCACCCATCCCGCCGCCAGCGGCTTCGCCGCCGGGATCGCGGCGGCGAAGGCCTTTTTCGCCTACCCCGATCGGGAGCACGACCTCGCCGCCTGGATTCGCGCGCTCGCCGAGGAAATGTTCGTCACCGACGCCGCCTCGATCTTCCTGCGCCCGGATCGCAGCGGACGCATCTATGGCTGCGAAGTGATCGACGGCGCCACCATCGCTCCGCGCATCGATGCCTGGGGCCGCACGCCCGCACCGCCCGACGTGGCCTATCAGCAGATATTGCACGGCGTCCCGGCGGCAGATTTCAGCCGCGACCAGCTCGTCTATTTCCCGCGCAACCGGCGCCCCGGGCATGTCTACGGCTATTCGCCGGTCGAGCAGGTGATCGTCACCGCCAACATATTGATCCGCCGCCAGGCGCATCAGCTTTCCTACTACACCGACAGCAATCTGACGGACGCCATGTTCACCGGCCATCCCGACTGGAACGCGAATGAACTGCGCAATTGGCAGAGTCAGTGGGACTCGAAATTTGCCGGCAATTTGCAGTCGCGCCGCCGCGGAACCTGGGTGCCGCACGGCGCCGCCTACATTCCGCTCCGGCCGCCGCTGCTCAAGGACGCCTATGACGAATTCCTCGCCCGCATCATCTGCTTCGCGTTCTCCATCAGCCCGCAGCCCTTCGTCTCGATGATGAACCGCGCCACCGCCGACACCGCGCACGATGCGGCGATCGAGGAGGGGCTTGTGCCGGTGCTCAACTACTTCCGGCGGCTGTTCCGCCTGCTGTTTGACCGGCTCGGCTGGACGGAGATCGAGATGGTCCCGGTCGACGATCGCGAGACCGATCCCAAAACCGCCGCGGAGATCGACGCGGCCGACGTGGCTGCCGGCATCCGCACCGTCAACGAAGTCCGCGCCGCCCGCGGCCTCGCCCCGCTGCCGGGCAAGAATCCGGCACCCCCAGCCGCGGATTAGCAAACTTGGAGCGGATTCCTGTTGTATCGCATCAGGAATCGTCACGACACGCGTGGGCGCCAGCTCAAACGGGCTCACCACATCTCACCATGGCCGGCCTTGAGCCGGCCAACCAGCCGGCGAGCGTCCGCGAGCCGAATAGACCCAAACAATTTCAGTGAACGGAACTGAGTCATTCGCCGCGCCGACGCGCGGGCTTCTGGGTGGCCGGTCAAGCCCGGCCATGGTGAGAGTAGAGTATTGTCTGAGCGTCCGCGCGCGCAAAGAGTCATTAGCCCGCGGACTCGGGCTTACCGCGTTCCCGCTTTTCCGCGGGAATGACACGTTTGGCTTTGCTGTTCGCGGCTCCGCGTGAAACGCGTTACCGCGACGGGGGATTGCGCCTCAGATAGGGCAAGCCCCCGTTAATCGAGGCCTTCTCTGCCCACACTTTTGGTTCAAATCCGCTGGGCAATCCCGACTGCAGTTGTGCCGTGGTCAGTCCTGTCACATAGGCATCGTTTCCCAGGCCCACGCCGACGTACGTTCCACTTGTTGTCGTGTCCCAGTAATCCTTGTATTCGGAAGTGCTGTTATTAACGCCGATGAGGCCACCCACGATGCTTCCGCTTCCGCCTGATACCTCCCCAATCGAATAGCAATCCAGAAGATTGGAGCTGCCATAGTCGTTTTGGCCGATCAGTCCGCCCACGTTCCATCCGGAACCGCCGGAAACTGCCCCGCTTGCATAAGAATTCTCGTCGCCCGAGTTGCCATTTTCAATCTCTCCGATCAACCCGCCGATGTTGCCCGATCCGTTGCCGGAGGAAACTGCGCCAGTCGCGAATGAATACTCTGTCTCGCCGAATTCCGCACCAACCAGGCCGCCGATGTCGATGCCATTTGCCGTTCCGTCCGCAGAAACCACGACGCGGGAGGAGCTGCTGCTGATCGAAGAATAATTGACGCCGATCAACCCGCCGATTGCGTCCGCCCCGCCGGAAACAGTTCCCGTCACGGAAACACGGGAAACCGCACCAAAATTTTCGTACGCCAGCCCCCCTGCTCCCGCCGCAGATACGATGGCAACGTTTTCCAGCCGGATATTCGATACCTGTCCCTGCGATATGGTCTCGAACAATCCTCCCACGCAGCAGGCGGCGGTATTGTTGATGGAAATGTTCGAGATGGCATTGCCCAGCCCAAGAAAACCAGCTTCAAAGTTTGTGGGTATGGGTGACTGACTGTATGTCCCGTCCTGGCTCGCATCATACGAGTCTCCGAGAGCAAACAGTCCCTTTGGATTTGCTGCGATGGCGCTCGCCAGTCCGGGGAGCGTGCTGGCGAGCGTGTAGGGCGCTCCGTTAATTTCAAAAATGGCGTTCGTCTCGGCAAACGTAATTCTTCCTTTCGTACCGAATGAAAGGCCGTAATTTATGGAAATTCCGCCGGACCCCTGAACTGCAATCGTCGAGTCCACATGGAGCCTGGTCGCGACCGTTGAGAGCACTGACGGAGCGGACCAGCTGAGTGGTACTTCGACCGCAGTAGTCTTTGCCCTTGCATGGGTACCTTGGCCGAGGATTTCAATATTGCCGGCCGCGAGCAGATTCTCGAGATCATTGACGTTGAGTATGGCGTCTTTGGCGGTCTGCGTGCAGACGCCTGCGGAACAAATCATATTCTCCGTCTGTCCGGATGAGATAACGATGTTTGCATTTGCGCCAGGCGTGCTCGCCGTCACGGCGGCAACTGCCATCCACACTGCATTTCGGAACATCAGGGTCACCCTCTTTGTCAGCGCCACGGCTGCGCCCGCCGACGAGAGCGTAGCACAGCGAACCGCGCCCCGCGAGTCTTGGCGCGGAAAAACGGACCGGCGAACCGCCCGGGGCCGCGCAGCGCAGCCAGGCAAAAACTCAGCACGCGGAGCCCGCGCGCTCAACAATTCTGTCATTCTCGGCGCGCGCGTTCCGCGCGACCGGGAACCCAGGCCCAGCGCGCGTCCGCGCGCGCAAAGAGTCACTAGCCAGCGGACCCGGGCTTACTGGGTTCCCGCTTTCGCGGGAATGACAGTTTGGGCTTTTTTCCCGGCGCCGCGGCCCTGAGGAACAAATAATTCTGTCATTCCCGCCACGCATCCGCGCGCGAAGACTCATCGGCCCGCGGACTTAGGGCTTACCGGCTTTCCGCTTTCGCGGGAATGACACGTCCATTTGCTCCGTGTCTCTGCGGCTCGCGTGAACAACAATCTATCCCCGCGTTCGGGGCATGAAAACAATCAAGGAGTTACACATGGATTTCCGGCTGTTCATTCCGATCACCAAGGTCGATGTCGAAAAGCGCCTCGTCTACGGCACGGTCGCGGAGGAGATTCCCGACAAGGCGGACGAGATCATGGATTACGCGAGCGCGCGTCCGCATTTCGAAGCGTGGTCGGCGGAGATCGCCAGGGCGAGCGACGGCAAAAGCCTCGGCAATCTGCGCGCCATGCATGGGCAGGTGGCTGCGGGCAAGCTCGAAAGCCTCGCCTTCGACGATGCCGCCAGGAAAATCGAATGTTGCGGCAAGGTGGTCGACGATTGCGAATGGAACAAGGTGCTCGAGGGCGTCTACACCGGCTTCAGCATGGGGGGAAAATATCTCCGGCGCTGGAAGGACGAGGAGCAGCCGCATCTGACGCGTTACACGCCCAGTCCCTCGGAAGTGAGCCTGGTCGACAATCCCTGCATCCCGACCGCCACCTTCGAAGTGCTGAAGGAGGACGGCTCGACGGAACTACGCAAATTCCGGCCGGTCGCCAAAGCCGGTGCGCGCCATTCCAGGGACGACCTCGAACGCGTGCAGAGCATGCACGACACCGCGGTTGCACTCGGCGCCACCTGTCCGCAGAGCGGCGATACAGGCGACGACAACACCGGCGATGACGAAAACGATGACGACGACGAGACCGGGAAGCTCGCCAAGCAGGTGATCGACACGCACCACGCCATCACACTCGTGCTCGACAAGGTCGTCACGCTGATCGAAACGCAGGCCGCGCGCATCGCCGCGCTCGAAGCGCAGCCGCACACCGGCGGACCGATTTTGCGCGGCGCGCGCACCGTGTCGAAGGGCGAGGACGCTTCCGGCGATAGTGTGGACGGCGATCCCGTCGCCACCTTCCGCAAGCATCTCGACGCGCTCCCACCCGAGCAGCGCGCGCTGGCGCTGATGAAATTCAGCCTCGCCAACCCGCTCCCCGCGGCCCCGAACGCGCGCCGCTAAACTTTGCACGCGGCGACGCGCAGCCGCGGTTCCTCTCTCACCATGGCCGGGCTTGACGCCATTTAGTGGTCCAACCCGTTCACCGCGCCGCATCCGCCGCGGTTCCTCTCGCACCATGGCCGGGCTTGACCCGGCCACCCAGCAAGCGAGCGTCCGCGAGCGCAATGAGTCATCCACCGCGCGACGCGCGGTGACTGGCTGGCCGGGTCAATCCCGGCCATGGAGAGTGAGAACCGCGCCTCCGCGCCTCTGCGTGACCAACTTTTCATCACACAAACAACAGAAGGACACACACAAATGAACGTCACCGCAGAAACGATGGCGCTGATGAAGGCGGCGCTGAAGAATTCCTCCGCCGATCTCGCCAAATCCGTCACCACCGCGCAGGGCCTGACCTTCTACGATCTTCAGGCGCCGTCGAAGAATCTTTATCCCGCCATCACCAAGCTTCGGAACATGACGCCGCGCGTCGGCCGTCCCGCGGGCTACGGCACCGCCTGCAACTGGAAGGTCGTGCAGGCCATCACCGGCTCGGGCTTCGACGCCATGGGCTGGATTCCCGAAGGCCAGCGCTCGGGCGCCATGAGCTACACCACAGCCAACATGAGCGCGCCCTACATCACGCTCGGCGAGGAAGATTATCTCACCTTCGAAGCGGAAGCCGCAGGCGAAGGCTTCGAGGATCTGAACGCCACCGTTTCCATGCGCCTGCTGCAGAAGACCATGCGCAAGGAAGAAACCGGCCTGCTCGCCGGCAATGCGAGCCTTGCGCTGGGAACGCCTGCGACGCCCACGCTGTCCGCGCCGGCCAACACCGGCTCGACGCTGCCGAGCGGAACCTACTCCGTCATCGTGGTCGCGCTGACGCTCGAAGGCTGGCTCAACTGCAAGGGCAACGCCGCCACCGGCTTCACGCCGTCGCGGACCATCACCGGCATGGACGGGCAGACCTATACGCTGAACGGCGGCAACTCCAACAAATCCGCCAACGCGACCCAGGCCGTGACGATCGGCTCGACCATGCTCGCGGCAACCGTCGCGCCGATCGCGGGCGCGATCGCCTATGCCTGGTTCGTGGGCACCGCCGGTTCCGAGACGCTGCAGGCGATCACCACCATCAACAGTGCCACCTTCTCCGCCCCGCTCGCCACCGGCAGGCAGGCGGCGAGCAC